>Ga0233426_10000019_pt1 | contig 162014 bp, 157 predicted proteins | sample SI_118_April2016_6_FD_179875 | JGI IMG/M metagenome (GOLD analysis project Ga0233426, IMG submission 179875) | Seawater microbial communities from Saanich Inlet, British Columbia, Canada - SI_118_April2016_10_MG | ecosystem: Environmental > Aquatic > Marine > Inlet | place: Canada: British...
GGCCCCTTCTTCAGGCAAGCCTCAGCACCGAGCGTAATTCTATTTTGTTAATGTAGTGCTTCAGACTAGAATTGCGTTTGGGCGTTAGAAAAACAGTTCTCACCAAGCTACAGATTACCATCCAAATTAAACCCTAAATATCACCCTACGATGGTCAAAGTAGCGCCTTGAGAGGTCCTTGAGATCAATCAGGCCCCGCTTATGGGTCTATAATTTTCAGATTGAGAGAGCACCCTGTTTGAGCGTGAGCGAGTTGTGCGAACGCTGAAAATTCTAGATCCATGGGGCCGATCTCAAGGACCTCTCAAGGCGCTGCCTGCTCCCGCCCCGTTGAAAGAGCACCCTGTCTGAGAGTCAGCGAGTTGTGCGAACGCTGAAAATTCTAGACCCATGGGGCCGATCTCAAGGCGCTACCTGCACAAACTATCTCCCACTAAATCTCAGTAAACCCGCAAACCTATGCTATCCTCCCACTTGAGTTGACTAGACAGTCGCTGTGTTAATTTCTCAATCATTCGCTTGCGTTTGGAAGGGTGTAACGCGGAGGAAAGTCCGGGCTCCACAGGGTAGAGTGCCAGGTAACGCCTGGGGGGCGAAAGCCCACGGCCAGTGCAGCAGAGAGTAGACCGCCGATGGTTCGTTCGCGAACACAGGTAAGGGTGAAAGGGTGCGGTAAGAGCGCACCGCGCTGCTGGTAACAGCAGTGGCATGGTAAACCCCACTCGGAGCAAGACCAAATAGGTTCCCGTATGGCGCGACCCGCGTTGGGAACGGGTAGGTTGCTTGAGGCAAACGGCGACGTTTGTCCCAGATGAATGACTGTCCACGACAGAACCCGGCTTATCGGTCAACTCAACTTTTTGTAGCAGTAAAAGAAAAGGGCTAGCGAGAGATCGCTGGCCCTTTTTATTTATCGCGTTTTGATCTAAAAAAATAAAAATTTAAATACAATTGTTCTTAGAAAACCACAAAGCTAGAAGTTACTTTAACTTGCGGCGTTAGCTTCATGTTTTATATTGTTAAATATTTCCCCTTATCGGTGGCCGCCGAACCAATCTTGTAACAATCACGGAACTTACTGATTTTATTCACTTTTTTGCCCTTTACCGCGCTTGACTTTGATCTGTGCGGGCAATAGTCTGCACGGGTGGGTAAAAGTGGCGAAAAGTGGTTAATCTTGGGTATTTTGAACCCACTTATAACGAAAAAGGGATAAAAGTGTTTAGAGGTAGTGATCCAATCAATATGGACGCAAAGGGCCGGATGGCAATTCCAGCTCGCTACCGCCCCCTGCTCGAAGATATTTGCTCGAATGACCTCGTGATAACCATTGATATGAAGTCTACCTGTTTGACACTGTCACCGCTCCCCGAATGGAAAAAATTCGAAGAAAAAGTCGCGGCATTGCCCGCGATGGATGAGTTGGGCGAAATGTTGAGTCGTTTTGTGGTGGGTCAGGCTAAAGACTTACAGGTCGATGGCAGTGGGCGAATTCTTATTCCCACCGAATTGCGCGGTTACGCCGAGCTAGAGAAAAAGCTGGTTTTGGTAGGTCGTACCCAGCGCCTGGAAATCTGGTCTGAAGATAACTGGAATGCTGAGCGAGAGAAGTCTCAGGAAAATTATCGCGGCATGCTGATGGATAAAGACAGCATGTCAGACGCTTTAAAAAACCTCTCTTGGTAGTCGAGGGTAATTGAGGGCAATGAAGCGATGACTGAAGCAAGGACAGAACATACAACGGTGCTACTGCATGAAGCTGTGGATGCATTGGTTGTTGATCCGGATGGTTTTTATGTCGACGGCACCTTTGGTCGCGGCGGCCATACCGCCGAACTGTTGTCAAAGTTGTCGGCCGAGGCGTCAGTGGTCGCCATAGATAAAGATCCTCAGGCTATTGCCGAGGGCGAACGGCGTTTTATTGAGGATTCAAGGCTGCAGTTAGTGCATGGCAGTTTTGCAGATCTCAGCGAGATTGTGGCGCAGATGGGCAGGTCTGGACAGTTATCCGGCGTACTGCTTGATCTGGGGGTGTCGTCCCCGCAGCTGGATCAGGCTGAGCGAGGGTTTAGTTTTATGCGCGATGGGCCGCTGGATATGCGCATGGATACCAGTAAGGGTCTGTCGGCAGCCGAATGGATTGCCAGTGCCGATGAGCAGGAAATTGCACGCGTTATTAAAGAGTATGGCGAAGAGCGCTTTGCTCGGCGTATGGCTAGTGCGGTGGTTGCAGAGCGAGTTAAAACACCGATAACGCGCACCGTGCAGCTCGCAGGTATTTTAGCTGCAGCGCACCCTGCATGGGAGCGCGGTAAGCATCCTGCAACCAAAGCATTTCAGGCGATTCGCATCTTTATTAATCGCGAGCTGGATGATCTTGAGGCTTTGTTGGAGCAAATAATAGATACATTAAAGGTGGGTGGTCGGCTCGTCGTTATTAGCTTTCACTCATTGGAAGATCGCCGTGTTAAGCGCTTTATTCGCGACCAGGATCAGGGTATCAAGTTACCAAAAAATCTGCCTATTAGAGATATTGATCGCGGTGTAAGGCTGATCAAGGTGGGTAAGGCGGTTAAGCCTGCGGGTAGCGAAGTAGATGGCAATGTTAGGTCGCGTAGCGCGGTAATGCGCATTGCTGAGCGGGTTGCCTGAGTGACGGGTTTGCTGCGAATAGCGCTGTTGTGGATTGTGGTTGTGGTCAGTGCGTTAGCCGTAGCATTTGTGAGTCATCTTTGCCGAGAAAAGTATTCGCAGCTGACAGCTATGGAGCGCGAGGCAAACCAGTTACAGGTAGATTACGGCAAATACCTTCTTGAACAGAGCGCCTGGGGGTCATTGCAAAGAATTGAAAATATGGCGGCGAACAATTTACAGATGCGCAGTCCGCAGCCAGAAGAAATTTTAATGATCAAGCGTCAGTAGTCGCTTGATCGGAAGTCGTTATAAAGGGATTGGAAAGAGCTTAAAAAGCTCTCAACACAATTAAAGGGTAAGGCACAAACGTGGCCAAAAAATCGCTACAGACAGTTATACCGCGCTGGCGTTACTATTTTGTAATGTTTGCTTTGGTCTCTCTGCCGATTGTGGTTTTAGCCAAGATAGCCCAGCTGCAAATCATGCCCGATGAAGAGCATGGTGTAGATTTCCTGCAAACCCAGGGCGATGCTCGGGCCATCCGTCAGGAGGCCATCCCAGCCTACCGCGGGCTGATCACTGATAGAAATGGCGAGCCCTTAGCGGTTAGTACGCCAGTCACCACATTGATTGCCAACCCCCAGCATATCAAGCAGTTTGCCAAGCCCCAGCAGATTATACAGCTGGCTCAGGCACTTAATATTTCAGAGGCTCAGCTTAAAGCCCGTCTTAAGCGCTACCGTAATAAATCGTTTATGCATCTGGCGCGTCAGCTGCCAGCAGCAGAGGCAGAAGCCATTATTAGCCTGCAAATTCCTGGTGTCAGTGGGCGTCAAGAGTACAAGCGCTTCTATCCGGCTGGTGAGGTAACGGCACAGTTAGTCGGCTTTACTGATATTAATGACGATGGTCAGGAGGGCATGGAGCTGGCCTACAATGCCTGGTTGACGGGCGAGCCCGGGGCCAAGAAAGTAGTTAAAGACCTGGCTGGCCGAGTGATTAAAGATATCGCACTAGTTAAGCCCGCGCATGCTGGTGATTCGCTACGTCTAAGTATTGATCTGCGCGTACAGTATGCGGCGTATCGCGCGCTCAAAGCCTCAGTGCAAAAGCATCAGGCCAAGTCAGGTTCGGTCGTGGTTTTAGATGTGAATACGGGTGAAGTACTGGCCATGGCTAATCAGCCTTCATTTAATCCCAATGACCGCTCCAATTTGCAGGCTGGGGCAGTTCGCAATCGCGCCATCACTGACATGATGGAGCCGGGCTCCACCGTAAAGCCTTTTACTATCTTGGCGGCTCTTGAGAGTGGTAAGTTCCAGCCAGACACGTTGATTGATACCAACCCAGGTTATCTCAAGGTGTCGTATAAAACATTTGTTGATCCATCCAATTATGGTGTTTTGGATTTGGCTGGCGTTCTTCAAAAATCCAGTCAGGTGGGCACGACCAAATTAGCGCTGGCCTTAAACCCAGATTCTACCCGTCAAGTATTTGAGCGCATGGGCTTTGGTGAGCCTGTAGGCAGTGGCTTCCCCGGCGAGACATTGGGCAACCTGCCCGGTCATCGTAACTGGGATCCAGTCACTCAGGCCACGTTTGCGTTTGGTTATGGGCTAAGTGTGTCCTCACTACAGTTGGCTCGAGCCTATGCCGTATTGGCTAATAATGGCTATCGCAAAGAGGTCTCTCTAGTTGCTATTGACGCGCAACCCGAAGGCGTCAAGGTCATAGATGCGGAGATGGTTAAGACGGTTCGCAATATGCTGCAGGCAGCCAGTAGTGATAAGGGTACTGGCAAGCGAGCTATGATTGATGGTTATTCAGTGGGTGGAAAAACTGGCACCCTACATAAGGTTAAGGCCGGCGGTGGCTATGATGAAAATCGTTACATGTCGGCCTTTGCGGGACTGTCGCCTATCGAGAACCCGCGCCTGGTTACTATTGTGGTGATTGACGAGCCCCGCGACGGTGATTATTTTGGTGGCTTAGTGGCTGCGCCTGTATTTTCAGAGGTCACAGGTAATGCTTTGCGCCTGTTGCAGGTCACTCCAGACCAGCTCGATACCAACCGCACAGTAGCCAGTTTACTGAGAGCATCCAAAAAGCGAGGGGACTCATGATGAGCCTATCGCAGCAGTGCTCTATCACCCTGTCGACGTTGATTGCGAACTTTGTTGAGGCGGTTAATTGCCCAGTCGTAGATATCACAGGTATTGCGCTGGATAGTCGCCAGGTTGAGGCCGGTGACCTGTTTGTCGCTATCAAAGGAGCTGAGGTCGATGGTAGTGCCTTTATCCCGCAGGCGGTCGAGCGCGGCGCGGTGGCCGTACTGACTGAAAAAGGCCAGGCTACAGGCAGCTCAGTTAGTGGAGCCGTCCCAGTTATTGGTATCGAAAATCTCTCTGAATATGTATCAGATATTGCCGGTGTTTTTTATGGCCATCCCTCGCGCCAAATGGCCCTGACGGCAATAACGGGCACTAATGGTAAAACCACCTGCTCACGTCTCTATGCAGAGTTGGTAGAAAAGTTAAGCAGCAGTCCCGCTGCATTTGTCGGGACTCTGGGTTACGGCATGGCAGGGTCTCCGGCTGGTACTTATATTCCTGCGCTGGGCGAAACTGGGCTGACTACGCCTGATGCGGTGGCAATGCAGCGCATTCTAGCTGAGCTTGAAAGCAGGGGTGCGCGCACTGCCGCACTGGAGGTCTCCTCGCACAGTCTGGTGCAGCGCAGAGTGGCTGGCCTGCATGTCGACACCGCGGTCTTTACCAATCTCAGTCGAGATCATCTTGACTACCATGGAGATCTGGCCACTTACGCTGCGGCCAAATCACGATTATTTGCCATGACCGGCCTAAAAAACGCCGTTATCAATATTGATGACAGTGTTGGTCGCATGATTTTAGAAAATCTGGATCCGCAGATTCGTGCCATTACCTATAGCCTGGAAGGTCAGGATACTGGCCGCGCTGCCGATATTGACTGCCGTACCATCGGCCTCTCTCCAGAGGGCCTGCGGGCGGCAATCCACACCCCTTGGGGCGATGGTGAGCTGAGATCGCCACTGCTGGGTAAGTTTAATCTTGCCAATTTGCTCGCTGTTATTGGTGCGGCTATTGCTCAGGGTTTTGCGTTGGCCGATATTTTGCGGGTGGTGCCAGATTTGCGCGCCGTGCCTGGGCGCATGGAACTGGTGGATGCTAGTGCCGCTCCCTCAGTAGTTGTCGATTATGCCCATACCCCGGATGCACTGGAAAAAGCACTGCAGGCACTGCGTGTCCACTGTCAGGGTGAATTGTGGGCGGTATTTGGCTGTGGTGGCGATCGCGATATTGGCAAACGTGCCGAGATGGGATCTATTGCTCAGGCCTGTGCTGATCAGGTGATTATTACCAGCGACAATCCACGCAGCGAAGATCCGCAACAGATTATTGACCATATTATTGAGGGTACCAGCCGAGAGGTAGTCGTCGAGCCAGATCGGCGCGCGGCTATTCGTCAGGCAATTCTTGAGGCGGATAAAAATGATGTGGTGTTAATAGCAGGGAAGGGCCACGAGGATTACCAGATTTTAGGTGCGCAGCGTCTGCCCTTTAGTGATCAGGGTGAAGCAAGATTAGCGCTGCGTGCACGAGAAGCGCTGACGATAAAGGGGAGCCTAACATGATGTCTCAGCTGCGCCTCACCGATGCCGCCGTGCGTTTTGGTGGCACCCTGATCAATCCAGATTGCCATTTCGACAATGTGACTATTGATAGCCGCGCAATTAGTGAAGGTGACCTATTTGTGGCCCTCACAGGAGAGCATTTTGATGCCCATCTATTTTTAAAAGATGTGGCAGAGAAAGCCTCAGGTCTGGTGGTTTCAAAGCCTGATAAGACCTTGCCGCTGCCGCAATGGGTCGTAGCAGATACAACTCAGGCGCTTGGCGACCTGGCTAAACTGCGCCGCGATAACTTTGCTGGCGCGCTGATTGCGGTTACCGGCAGCACGGGTAAAACCTCAGTCAAAGAAGCAATCGCTGCTATTTTGCGCCACTGTGGCTCGGTTCATGCCACTGCGGGCAACCTCAATAACCATATAGGTGTGCCGCTGACCCTGTTGTCCATGGACAGCGAAGCCGATCTGGCGGTGATTGAAATGGGTGCCAGTGCCGGTGGAGAAATTGCTTACCTCTGTGATATTGCCAAGCCAGATATTGCCCTGATCAACAATGTACAAACTTCTCATATCGAGGGTTTTGGCAGCGTTGAGGGTATCGCCTCTGCCAAAGGTGAGATATACAGCGGCCTACAGGCTTCGGGTACCGCGATACTCAATCTCGATCAGTCTTGGTGTGAACAGTGGCGAGCACTGATTGCCGATAAAAATCTAATAACCTACTCAGTTCAAGATAGAGATGCAGATCTGTCTGCAAGCGCTATTCAGCTACTCAGCAATGGCTGTTACCAGTTTTTACTCTGTGTTGCGGCTATGGCTGATCGGCCTGCCTATAAGCAGCAGATTGAACTATCTGTTCCCGGGGCGCATCAGGTTAATAACGCGCTTGCCGCAGCGGCTTGCGCCATAGCGGCGGGTGCCAATGGGCAGCAGATTGCCGCAGGTTTGGCATCCGTTAACGCCGTTGCCGGACGTTTGGAAATCAAAACGGCACCTAGCGGCGCGATAGTGATTGATGACAGTTACAACGCCAGCCCCAGCTCTTTTGAGGTTGCTATTGATGTGCTGGCCAATTACTCCGGCCGTCGTGTGCTGGTTATGGGTGATATGGGCGAGTTGGGTGATGATGCTAGCAGTCTGCACTGTCAGGTCGGCAGCTATGCCCAGCAGGCCGGTATAGATGCGCTCTATAGCCTAGGTCATTTAAGTGCCAATGCCAGTCAGGCATTTGGTGGTACACATTTTGAAGAGCGTGATCTATTGGCTGTGGCTCTGACCCAAGAAATGCAGTCCGCACCAGTGACTTTTTTAGTAAAAGGGTCGCGCAGCGCCGAAATGGAAAATACCGTTGATATGTTACTCACCAGAGGAAATGTCTAATGTTGGTATGGCTAGCAGATTATCTAAGCCAGTTTTATAGCCCGTTTGCGGTCTTTCAGTATCTGACACTGCGCGGCATTCTCGCGGTAATAACTGCTCTGGTTATCTCCTGGGTTGCTGGTCCAGTGGTTATTCGCCAGCTTAACCGCCTGCAGATGGGGCAGGCCATCCGCAGTGACGGGCCCCAGAGCCACCTCAGTAAGGCAGGCACGCCAACCATGGGCGGCGCACTGATACTGCTGTCTATTTTTATCAGTACTTTACTCTGGGGTGACCTGGATAATCGCTATGTATGGATCGTTGTAGGGACCACATTCGCGTTTGGTCTTGTCGGCTGGGTCGATGACTATCGCAAAGTGGTTGAGAAAAACCCCCGCGGACTGCCAGCGCGATGGAAGTACCTGTGGCAATCAGTATTTGGTTTTGCTGCCGCCGCTGTGCTTTATGCCACGGCGCAGAGTCCAGCGGAACTAGAACTGATACTTCCATTCTTTAAGGACTTTGCGCTTTACATGGGGCCGTTTTATATCCTCTTTACCTATTTGGTTATTGTCGGCACCAGCAATGCGGTCAATCTTACCGATGGCCTCGATGGTCTAGCCATTTTGCCCACCGTGCTCGTCAGCGGTGCGCTTGGCATATTTGCATATCTCACCGGCAATATTCAGTTTGCTACCTATTTGAATATCCCCTATATCAGCGGCGCGGGCGAATTGCTGATTTTTACCGCCGCTCTGTGCGGAGCTGGCTTAGGATTTTTGTGGTTCAACACCTATCCCGCCATGGTCTTTATGGGGGATGTAGGTGCGCTGGCTCTGGGTGCAGCACTGGGCGTGGTCGCGGTGATTGTGCGCCAAGAATTAGTCCTATTCATTATGGGCGGTGTGTTTGTTATCGAGACAGTGTCAGTCATTTTGCAGGTCGCGTCATTTAAATTGACCGGCAAACGCATCTTTCGCATGGCACCACTGCATCATCATTACGAATTAAAAGGCTGGCCAGAACCACGCGTAATTGTGCGCTTCTGGATCATCACCGTTGTACTGGTCTTGATTGGCCTGGCAACACTGAAACTGCGTTAAATAATATGGAAGCAGCAATGACAGATGTAATCGCGACTAACCGCAACACAGCGATCCTTGGCATGGGTGCCACGGGACTGTCTGTCGCGCGCTTTTTATCGTCGATTGGCAAGTCATTTGTATTTGCTGACAGCCGCGCCGCGCCGCCGCGCCTGCAAGAAGTTATGCAAAAGTACCCAGATACTCCGTTGGTACTGGGTGCTTTTGATGAGCAACTATTTGCCAATCTAGATCAGGTTATTGTGAGTCCTGGCATCTCTCTGCAAGAGCCAGCACTCATTGCGGCTCGTGGGGCTGGTGTTAACTTGATTGGCGATGTTGAGTTGTTCCTTGAACATGCCAAAGCGCCGGTGATTGCCATTACCGGTTCCAATGGCAAGAGCACAGTGACGACTCTGCTGGGCGAGATGGCCACAGCCAGTGAACTCAGTGTAGGTATTGGCGGCAATCTGGGTACCCCGATGTTAGATCTGCTTGATGATAAGCGCCAGCTCTATGTACTTGAGCTGTCTAGCTTCCAGTTGGAGCTGCTCAATGACGCGCGCGGTGCGATAACCACATTACTCAATATCAGCCCTGACCATATGGACCGCTATGTCGGTTTACAGCAATACCATGCAGCAAAACATCGTATTTTCCGTGGCGCTGGCAAGGTTGTTGTCAACCGCGAAGACCCATTGACCCGACCTCTATTGCCGAGCAAAACCGCAATGATCAGTTTTGGTCTCAACCAGCCTGATCTGGGTGACTTTGGTCTATTGCAGGGTCCAGTTAATGGCTATTTGGCGATGGGTGCTAAGCGTTTGATGGCGGTTAAAGATGTCGCGATAAAAGGCACCCATAATTTAGCTAATGCACTGGCAGCGCTGGCGCTGGGACATTCGGCTGAGCTGCCTATGCAAGTCATGCTGGACACATTAAAAACCTTTAAGGGCCTGCCACATCGCTGCGAAAATATAGCCGAGATAAATGGTGCTCTGTACATCGACGACTCCAAAGGAACCAATGTAGGTGCAACCCTTGCAGCCATTAAAGGCTTTGGTGAGGCAGACTGCAGAAACCTGATTTTAATTGCTGGTGGTCAGAGCAAGGGGCAGGATTTCTCGGAGCTGCAAGGAGCGGCAAGCGACTTTGTAAAACACAGTATTTTATTTGGCCAAGATGCTGCGCAGATTGCTGAAACATTAAACACCGTGGTAGATACGCGCACGGTTGAGTCGCTTGATGCGGCAGTAGAGCAGGCCCATCAGCTGGCAGCGGCAGGGGATATCGTTTTGCTGTCACCTGCCTGCGCCAGCTTCGATATGTTTAGTGGCTTTGAAGAGCGTGGTCGCAGCTTTCAAAAAGCCGTACAAAGGTTGGGGGGGCGGCAATGAATATTAGTCTGCCACTACAGTATTTGCCGGTTAAGCGCAGGCAATGGTATGTCGATATGCCACTGCTTCTACCAGTGTTGGCACTTATTTCTATCGGCCTGATTATGATCGCCTCAGCCTCATTTAGCTTTGCCGATTACCGCTACAACAATGAGTTTTATTTTGTCGCTCGTCATCTTGCCTATATGGTGGTTGGTGCTGGCGCACTCTGTGTAGGCTTTTTTGTTCCACCGGCAATCTGGGGCCAGTATGGCCGCCTGTGGATTCTACTGTCAGTACTATTGTTAGTTCTGGTGTTAGTTCCGGGCATAGGCCGCGAAGTTAACGGCGCGCGACGCTGGTTAAATGTCGGCGGTTTTACCCTGCAGGTATCGGAGCTGGTAAAAGTCGCTACGGTGGTTTTCCTTGCCGCCCACTTGCAGCAGCACCGCGATACCCTAGCCGACAATTGGCAAGAGTTTGCCAAGCTATTGGCTGTTATTGCTCTGCTCTCGATACTGCTTATTTTGGAGCCCGATTTTGGCTCTGTGGTAGTTTTGGCCGCTACATTTATGGCGATGCTATTTTTGGGCGGTACTAACCTGCGCCAGTATATGCTGGTGGTATTAGTCGTCGGTGCTCTGTTGTACTGGATGGCTGAAGCGGCACCCTATCGTGTGGCACGACTCACAACCTATCTGGATCCCTGGTCGGATCAATTTAATGCTGGTTATCAGCTCACTCAATCACTGATCGCCTTTGGTCGTGGTGAATGGTTTGGTGTAGGCCTAGGCCAGTCGGTGCAGAAAATGATGTATCTGCCCGAAGCTCACACTGACTTTGTATTTGCTATTTATGCTGAAGAGTTTGGTTTTATGGGTGTCATTGCGCTGCTCGGTCTCTACGTCCTAATGGTGCTAAGAATTTTGCAATTGGCCAAAATAGCGATTGGCGAAAAGTACTGGTATGGCGCCTTTATCCTGCTTGGTTTTGGCTTGCTGATTAGCGGTCAGACCTTTATTAATCTTGGCGTTAATGCCGGATTTCTGCCCACCAAAGGGCTGACCCTGCCCTTTGTTAGCTATGGTGGCAGCAGTTTAATGGTGTGCTGCGCCATGATAGGCATGATGTTGCGGATCAGTCACGAGCTACACACGGATAGTCCACCAGTGCGGAGGCCTCGCTATGAGCGATAACCTACGTGTGATGATTATGGCTGGGGGTACCGGGGGGCATGTATTTCCGGCACTGGCTGTTGCCGAGCATCTGCGCACTGCAGATGCCAGAATTTCCTGGTTGGGCACACGGCGCGGACTTGAGTCCGACCTGGTGCCAAGCCATGGTATCGACATTAATTATATGGATATCGAAGGTATCCGTGGTCGCGGTGTGGGTGCACTTTTGAAAGCGCCCATATTATTGTGGCGTTCTATTCGCCAGGCACTGTCCGTATTAGCGGAATTTAAGCCTCAGGTGGTTTTGGGTATGGGTGGTTTTGCCTCAGGTCCAGGCGCAGTTGCGGCCAGACTCAAAGGTATTCCGGTGGTTATTCATGAGCAAAACTCTGTCGCTGGTACTACTAATCGTCTGTCTGCTCGTATCGCTACCCGCGTTATGCAGGGCTTCCCAGATACATTGAAAGGCGGCGAATGGTGCGGTAATCCAGTACGTCCGGCAATTGCCAATTTAGCACCACCGCAAAAACGCCTTGCCAAGCGTAAAGGTGCTACCAAACTACTCATTTTAGGCGGCAGTCGCGGCGCATTGGCCATTAACAGCATGCTGCCAAAGGCGTTGGCTCGGATAGATAGCAGCGTTCGCCCCGAGGTGATTCATCAGACTGGCAAGGCCCATTTGCAGGCCACAATCAATGACTACCAAAAGCTTGGGCTCAATGTGAAAAATGGCAAGATCAATGTGGTTGCCTTTATCGATGGCATGGAAGACGCCTACGGCTGGGCCGACTTTGTAATCTGTCGCGCAGGCGCACTAACGGTGGCTGAGCTAACCTCGGCAGGCCTGGGCTCATTATTGATTCCATTTCCCTTTGCTATCGACGATCACCAAACCTCCAATGGCCAACTCTTGGTTGATCAGGGTGCGGCCACGATGTTGCAGCAGTCCCAGCTTACGCCAGAAATACTAGCCAACGAGATTAATAGTATTTGTAACCGACCTAAACAGCGACTCAATATGGCCATGTGCGCCCGTGAATTAGCCAAGAATGATGCGGCTCAAGCAGTCGCTAGAGTGTGTTTGGAGGTGGCCAATGGTCAATAGTGTTAACTTCCAGCCGCCAGAGATGCGACGTATTCGCCGTATTCACTTTGTTGGTATCGGTGGCAGTGGTATGTGCGGTATTGCCGAGGTGCTGTTAAATCAGGGCTATGAAATTTCTGGTTCTGATATCAGCGCCAATGCCAGTATTAAGCGTCTTACCAATGCAGGCGCCATAGTATTTATTGGCCACAGTGAGAGCAATATCGATGGGGCAGATGTGGTTGTTAAGTCCTCCGCGGTCACTGTCGAAAACCCAGAGATTGCCAGCGCCCGAAAGCGCGGTATTCCAGTGGTTCGCCGTGCTGAAATGCTTGCCGAGCTGATGCGCTACCGCCATGGTATTGCCATAGCCGGTACCCATGGCAAAACCACAACCACCAGTTTAATTACCGCAATATTGGCCGAAGCTGGCCGCGATCCGACCTTTGTTGTCGGTGGTCGAGTTAATAGTGTTGGCACCAATGCAAAATTGGGTGGCAGTCGCTATCTGGTCGCTGAAGCCGATGAGAGTGATGCATCATTCCTCCATTTGCAGCCGATGGTATCGGTGGTGACCAATATTGAAGCAGACCATATGGAAACCTATGGCTTTGACTTTGAGGTTATGAAAAAGACCTACATCGAGTTTTTACACAATCTGCCCTTTTACGGTCTAGCGGTGATGTGTATCGACGACGAGGTTATTCGTGGCCTGCTGGTTGATGTGGCGCGGCCATTACTGACCTATGGTTTTAGCGATGATGCGGCCTATCGTATCAGTGATTTGCGCGCCGACAAGCGTCAGTGCCACTTTGTGATTGATCGCCCAGATGGTCTGTCATCACTAAATATCAGTTTAAATATCCCAGGTCGACACAATGCCTTAAATGCAGCGGCAGCTATTGCCGTTGCGAGTGATGAGGGGATTTCTGATCAAGCTATTATTGATGGCCTGTCTAAGTTCGGTGGCGTGGGTCGGCGCTTTGAAGTGATTGGTAATTACCCCATAGCTGGCGGCAACGCCATGCTGGTCGATGACTATGGCCATCACCCCACGGAAGTTAAGGCGACTATTCAGGCGGTTCGCGATGGCTGGCCTGAGAAGCGACTGGTTATGGTTTTCCAGCCTCATAGATACACTAGAACCCGGGATCTCTATGAAGATTTTGTGCAGGTGCTGTCCGAGGTAGATGTGCTGCTGGTACTGGATGTGTATACGGCAGGTGAGGAGGCCATCCCAGGTGCAGGCAGCAAAAATATTTGCGGTAGTATTCGTCAGCGCGGCGGTATTGATCCAATTTATGTGGAGTCGATTGAACAGGTTCCACAGCTGCTCGGTGAGCTAGTGCGTGGCGACGATTTAGTTATGACTCAGGGTGCTGGCAGTGTCAGTAAGCTGGTGGCCATGCTGGCCGAGAGCCGGCTCCAGCGGCAGTCGGAGATAAAGCAATGAGTGCCACCGCGATGGGTAAGTTTGGCCGTGTTGGTCTGCTCTATGGCGGTACCTCGTCCGAGCGCGAAGTGTCACTTATGAGTGGCGCTGCGGTGCACAAAGCGTTGCAGGATCTGGGTGTCGATGTGGTCGCTATTGATGCGCAAGATGACCTGTTGCAAACATTGCCTAGCCATAACCTCGATCGAGTATTTATTGCCTTGCACGGCCCGGGTGGCGAAGACGGTACCTTACAGGGCGCACTGGAATATTTAGGCCTGCCCTATACCGGCAGCGGAGTGTTGGCTTCGGCTCTGGCAATGGACAAATTGCGCTGCAAGCAAATGTGGCAGGGTATTGGACTGGCCACTGCTGATTTTGCTGTACTTGATGAGCGTTCTGACTGGGCTGGCATTATGCAGTCGCTGGGTGGTAAAGCCATGGTCAAGCCGGCCTGTGAAGGTTCGAGTATAGGCATGAGCCGCGCTGAAACCCCCGAACAGCTGCGACAGGCTTGGCAGTATGCGGCTGAGTTTGATATGACCGTGATTGCCGAACCTCTACTAGAAGGCGCGGAATACACCGTTGCTATTTTGGGCGATCAGGCCCTACCGTCCATTCGTATCCGCACAAATGAGGTTTTTTACGACTATCAGGCTAAGTATTTTTCTGAGGACACCCAGTATCAATGCCCCAGTGATCTGTCCCCTGAGCGTGAGTCTGCAATACGCAAGCTATCCATAGATGCTTTTAACACAGTGGGTTGCAGAGGCTGGGGGCGAGTCGATCTGATGATGGATAGCAAGGAGCAGTTTCAGCTGTTGGAAGTCAACACCTCCCCCGGCATGACCAGCCACAGCCTAGTACCCATGGCGGCCAAGACTGCAGGTCTCAATTTTGAGCAGCTGGTGCTGGCGATATTAGAGGAGTCCCTCTAATGGCCACACAGAATCGTCGCGGTGCCAATCGTAAACAGAACGGCATGAATCATGCTGCTGAGAGTGCTGGCAGTGGCTGGCTAGAGAATGTTTCGCGGCTATTAATGGCGATGTTGTTTGGCGTGGTGATCTACGGCGGCAGTCTGATCTACCAGCAGGTCGATAAGCCGCTGACACAGATAATGATCGGTGGCGATTTTAATTATCTGCAGCAGCAAGAGTTGACTGGATTGGTCAACAATCAGATCGATGGCGGCTTTTTAAGTGTCAATCTGAGTAATTTAAGTCAGGTGCTTGAGGCTCATCCCTGGGTTGATCAGGTGAGCATTAGACGCCAATGGCCATCCACTCTTAAAGTAGAGGTGTTAGAAGAAGTGCCCATAGCGCGCTGGGGTAAAGAGGGGTTTCTTAACCGACTCGGCGAAGAGCTGGTGATTGCAGACAACAGTAAGTTGGACGCACTGCCAGTGCTACGCGCCAAATACGGTACCTCGCGAGAGATGATGCAAGAGTATCAGTTGATGGCGGAGCTGCTGATTCCCACAGGCATAAAGCTGGTTGAGTTGCAGCGTGACAGCCTCGGTGCTTGGCGTGTAGATACCTCATCTGGCATGCGTTTGGTGCTAGGTCGCGATCAGATTGCAGAAAAAATCAGGCGGTTTGCTCTGGTGTGGAAATCCGGATTGAATCAACAATTAAACAGTATTAAAACTATAGATCTGCGTTACCCGAATGGATTAGCCGTGGCTTGGAAAGACGGTGTATTGATTGGCGCGCAGCACGACACTGAGGCAAATACAGCTCAATCTGTGCAGGGATAAGCAGGAGCTGCTGAGGAAAAATTATGGCTAATGCAAATGAAGAGAACATGATCGTTGCGCTGGATATTGGCACCTCAAAGGTGGTGGCAATTGTGGGTGCAGTAGGCGCCAATGGTGATCTGGAAATAGTCGGTACCGGAATGCATGTATCCTCCGGTCTTAAGAAAGGTGTGGTGGTCAATATTGAAGCTACGGTCACCTCGATTCAGCGTGCTATTGAAGAGGCCGAGCTGATGGCTGGTTGCTCAATTCACTCCGTCTATGCAGGCATTGCTGGCAGCCATATTCGCAGTCTTAACTCCCACGGTATTGTTGCTATCCGCGACCGCGAAGTACAGCAGCTGGATGTTGAACGAGTCATTGATGCAGCCCGCGCCGTGGCTATTCCCGCAGACCAGGAAATTCTTCATGTGTTGCCACAGGAATACATTATTGACGACCAGGAAGGGGTTCATGAGCCTGTTGGTATGTCTGGGGTGCGCCTTGAAGCCAAGGTTCACCTTGTCACCTGCGCTGCTAATGCCGCACAGAATATTAAAAAGTCCATCCGCCGCTGTGGTCTGGATGTAGATGATGTTGTTTTAGAGCAGTTGGCATCGAGCTATGCGGTACTCACCGAAGATGAAAAACAGCTCGGCGTCGCTCTTGTCGATATAGGTGGTGGCACCACGGATATTGCCATCTTTACTGAGGGCGCCATTCGCCACACTGGCGTGATTCCTATCGCCGGTGATCAGGTGACCAATGATATCGCTATGGCGCTGCGCACACCCACGCCGCACGCCGAAGAACTGAAGATTAAATACGCCTGCGCACTGGCTAAACTGGCCCGCCCGGAAGAGACGGTCAAGGTGCCCAGTGTTGGCGATCGCGAACCGCGAGATATGTCCCGCCAGTTGTTGGCCGAAGTGGTTGAGCCGCGTTATGACGAGTTATTTACCCTGGTTCAGGCAGAACTTCGCCGCAGTGGTTTCGAAGAATTAATTGCTGCTGGAGTGGTACTTACCGGTGGTACATCAAAAATGGAAGGTGTTACCGAGCTGGCGGAAGAAATCTTCCATATGCCAGTACGCATCGGTACACCAGTCAATGTAAAAGGCCTGTCGGATATTGTTAACAATCCAATTTATTCGACAGGAGTTGGTCTGCTGCACTTCGGTGCTCAAGAGCAACGTAGGGAAGGTCTTGGCGATACCGGCAAGGCAAACACGGACAGTGCCTGGGATAAGGTCAAAGGGTTTTTTCAGGGTGGACTGTAAGGGTCACATAACGTGGCTATGAAATTTAATTGTGAGGCGCAAATAAGGGGTTACCTATGTTCGAATTAGTAGACAGCATTCCAAAGAATGCAGAAATCAAAGTAGTCGGCGTTGGCGGGGGCGGCGGTAACGCAGTTCGCCACATGATGGCGAGCAATATTGATGGGGTGCATTTTATCTGTGCCAACACCGATGCTCAGTCACTCAATGACTTAGAAAACGCCACCATATTGCAGCTTGGCGGCACATTGACCAAAGGTCTTGGTGCAGGTGCCAACCCAGAAGTGGGTCGTCAGGCCGCCCTTGAAGACAAAGAGCGTATTGCTCAGGTGCTCGAAGGCGCAGATATGGTATTTATTACTGCCGGCATGGGTGGCGGCACTGGTACCGGTGGTGCTCCAGTGATTGCAGAAGTTGCCAAGCAGATGGGTATTTTGACCGTCGGTGTAGTGACGCGTCCGTTCTCTTTTGAAGGCCGCAAGCGTATGGCAATTGCCGATGCGGGTATTGCTGCGCTTAAAGAGCGTGTCGATTCATTGATTATTGTGCCCAATGAAAAGCTGATGCAGGTACTGGGCAAAGAAATGACCGTGATCAATGCCTTTAAACAGGCTAATGATGTACTTTTCGGTGCAGTTCAGGGTATTACTGACCTGATAATGCTAGATGGCCTGATCAACGTCGATTTCGCTGATGTTCGCACTGTTATGGCAGAGATGGGTATGGCCATGATGGGTACAGGTGAAGCGAGTGGTACAGATCGTGCCAAAGTTGCCGCCGAAGGTGCGATTAAGTGTCCTCTACTGGAAGACATTAACCTTCAGGGTGCTAAAGGAATTCTTGTTAATATCACCAGCGGTTATGACCTTACGCTGGGTGAGTTTGAAGATGTGGGCGACACCATTCGCAGCTTTGCTGACGAAGATGCCACTATTATTGTCGGTAGTGTGTTTGAGCCCGAGTTAGAAGATCAGCTGCGTGTCACTGTGGTTGCCACAGGTCTGCGCGGTGTTGCTGCAAAAACAGGACCTCGCGGCGTAGTTGTTGACAATGCTTCCGCGCGGAGAACAGCCAGTGGGGATATCGACTACGGTCGTCTGGATAAGCCGACAATAAACCGTCGCAGCACAACAGCGGCCGATGGTTCAACGGCACGTAAAATGGATATCAATGCTGATCCAGAGATGGATTTTTTAGATGTACCAGCATTCTTGCGTAAGCAAGCTGACTAATTACCCTGTTAGTCAATGGTAGTAGGCCCTCTATTGCCACGCCTCAGATTATAAAATCTTGGTGATAGAGGGCTTGTCTGTTAGAATTTGCCCCTTATTCAGCTAAGGTGTAGCCATGATTAGGCAGCGCACGTTAAAAAATGTAATACGTGCTACTGGCGTGGGATTACACACCGGTGAAAAAGTCTACCTGACTCTGCATCCCGCTGAGCCTGATACAGGCATAGTATTTCGTCGTACCGACCTCGATCCCGTGGTCGAAATTGCCGCCACGGCAGAGAATGTCGGCGACACTACCCTCTCTACAACCCTTGTCAATGGTGATGTTCGCGTCTCTACCATTGAACATTTGCTATCCGCTCTGGCTGGTCTGGGAATTGACAATATTGTGATTGATGTGTCGGCCTCAGAAATCCCTATTATGGATGGTAGCGCTGGCCCATTTGTGTTTTTACTGCAATCCGCAGGAATTTCCGAGCAGGATGCACCTAAGAAATTCATCCGTATCAAGCGCCCCGTTACCGTAAAGCAGGACGATAAAAGCGCTACATTCAGACCTTTCGAAGGTTTTAAAGTCAATTTTGCTATTGACTTTGCGCACCCATTGTTCAAACATCAGGCCCTAAAAGCGAGCATCGATTTTTCGAGTACCTCATTTGTTAAAGAAGTCAGCAGAGCCAGAACGTTTGGCTTTATGCAAGAAATTGAATATCTCCGCTCAAAGGGTTTAGCGCGGGGCGGCAGTTTAGAAAACGCCATAGTTGTTGATGAGTTTCAAATTTTGAACGAAGACGGCTTGCGTTACGACGATGAATTCGTCAAACATAAGATCCTGGACGCCATTGGCGACCTCTATTTGCTTGGAAACAGCCTGATAGGGGAATTCGATGCGCACAAATCCGGGCATGGACTCAACAATGCGTCATTACGCGCATTAATCGCAGATACGGATGCTTGGGAAGTAGTCACTTTTATTGATAATCCGGAAGATGTGCCGATTTCGTACATGCAACCGAATTAATTTTTTAATAGTTTTTGAGTGAGATAAGGTATTAACCTGTAGTGAAAATCATTCTTATCAGCAGTCGAGCAGAAAAGGTTAGAACACTTAGCCTTAATAGCTGGGCCAAAGGCATATTGTCCGTGCTACTTCTGGGGATACCAGTGGCTGCCGGCACTTTGCTGGGCGTTAAGATTGCTGATGGACGTTGGGAACTGCTGTTTGACAATAGTATTGGTGAAATGCAGCACCAGCTTGTTATCCAGCAAGAGGAAGTGGATGCTGGCCGTGATCAAGTTGCTAGCTCTCTCTCAGCAATGACGGTCAAATTAGCTCAGATGCGCTCTCGACTGGTTCGATTAGACGCGCTCGGCGAGCAACTTACCCAGATAGCCAGCCTTGAAGACGGTGAATTCGATTTCTCCGTAGCGCCAGGTTTAGGTGGTCCGGATACCCAGCTGGTTAAAGAGACTGCGAGTGCGATAGATATTCAAGAAGAGTTGGCAACCCTGTTTGCGCGACTTGACAGCAATCTTGATAGCCGCGAGTCACAACTGCAAGTACTGCAGTCTATGCTAGCCGACAACCGCATTAAAAGTGAACGCATGGTGGCTGGCCGTCCAATCGTCAAAGGCTGGATGTCCTCAGAATACGGCATGCGTACTGACCCATTCCATGGTAAAAAGCGCTGGCATGCGGGTGTTGATTTCGCCGGTAGGCAGGGTGCAGAGGTTATTGCCGTTGCCTCAGGTGTCGTCACCTGGTCGGGCGATCGCAGCGGTTATGGTCAAATGGTTGAAATCAACCACAGTGACGGATTTGTTACCCGTTATGCGCACAATGAAAAGAACGTAGCTAAATTGGGCGCCATTGTTAAAAAAGGCGAACTCATTGCGACTATGGGCAGTTCGGGCCGTTCTACGGGCCCTCACGTCCATTTCGAAGTCTACAAAAACGGTCGCACAGTCGATCCAGCTTCCTACATCAAACGCACCAGCCGTTAAACCTCGATTGAAATCTGTTTGATCTTCTGGGGAGCCGGATAGCTCTCTGTTTCTTTCGTTTATATTTATGGAAAAGCACAATGTTTGGCAACATCCTGAAAAAAGTGTTCGGCACTAGCAATGATCGTGAACTGCGCGGTATGCGCAAGATAGTCACTAAAATAAATGTCTTAGAAGAGGGCCTAAAAGCGTTAAATGATGCAGATCTTAGGGCGCAAACAGACATTCTTAGAGAGCGATTGGCTCAGGGTGAGACCCTAGATCAAGTGCTGCCAGAGGCCTTTGCTGTGGTGCGCGAGACAGCTAACCGCGTTATGGGTATGCGTCATTTTGACGTGCAAATGATCGGTGGTATCACCTTGCACAGCGGCAAGATTGCCGAGATGCGCACCGGTGAGGGTAAAACTCTGGTTGCTACTCTGGCGGCTTATCTTAATGCACTGCCTGCTGCAGGCGTCCATGTTATAACGGTCAATGATTATCTAGCGCGACGTGATGCCCAGTGGATGGCGCCGCTGTATCAGGCGCTGGGTATGTCCGTCGGTGTGGTTCAGTCCTACCAGGGTCCAGACAGCCCCAACTCCTTCCGTCTCAATCCAGACGATGGTGACGAATTGCAGCCTAGCAGTCGACAAGACGCCTACGCAGCCGATATCACCTATGGCACTAATAATGAATTTGGTTTTGACTACCTGCGTGACAATATGGCCCTGCGTCTGGAAGATAAGTCCCAGCGTGGCCTGGCCTTTGCCATTATCGATGAGGTGGATTCAATCCTTATTGATGAAGCCAGAACGCCACTAGTTATCTCAGGTGCCGCTCAGGATAGCTCAGCACTCTATCAAACCATCAATGCACTGACGCTCAAGCTGACAGCACAGATTGAAACTGAGGACGTTGAAGGCGCTGAAGCCGACGAAATTCCCGGCGACTTTGTGGTTGATGAAAAGACTCGCGGTGTTGAGTTGACCGAGAGCGGCCATCAAAAGGTGGAAGAAATTTTAATTGGCGAAGGCCTGCTTGAGCGGGACCAAAGCCTGTATATGGCCAGTAACCTCGGTCTATTACATCATGTGCACTCAGCCCTCAGAGCTCAGCATCTGTTTAATAAAGATGTCGAGTATATTGTGCAGGGTGGCCAGGCGGTGCTGATTGATGAGCACACAGGGCGCACCATGGCTGGCAGACGTCTATCGGAAGGGTTGCATCAGGCGATTGAAGCCAAAGAGGGACTAGAGATACAGCAAGAGAGTCAGACTCTGGCCTCGACCACGTTCCAGAACTACTTCCGCCTCTATCAAAAGCTTGCCGGTATGACCGGTACAGCCGATACCGAAGCCTACGAATTCCAGCAGATCTATGGTCTGCAGGTCATGGTTATTCCAACCAACGTAGATGTTCTGCGCGTTGATCTTAATGATCTAGTATTCCTCAGTCAGGAAGAAAAATTTGAAGCGGTAATTGATGATATTAATGAAATTGTTGAAAAAGGTGCCCCAGTGTTGGTCGGCACAGCGTCGGTAGAAACATCCGAATTGCTGTCAGGCATGCTCAATAAAGCTAAAATCAAACACAGTGTTCTCAACGCTAAGCAACATGAACTTGAAGCCAATATTATCGTCAATGCCGGGCGTCCCGGTGCTGTTACCATTGCCACAAATATGGCGGGTCGTGGCACAGATATTGTACTGGGCGGTAATATCGAAGCAGAGCTTAAAGAACTCAAAGAGAAGGGCAAGGACAGCGATAAAAAGGTCGCCGAGATTAAGGCTGACTGGACTGAGCGCCATGCCAAAGTTATCGAAGCTGGTGGGCTGCATATTGTTGCCACAGAGCGTCATGAGTCACGTCGCATTGATAACCAGCTGCGCGGCCGTTCAGGGCGTCAGGGTGACCCAGGCGTCTCGCGCTTCTATCTGTCATTAGAAGATCCACTGATGCGTCTATTTGCCTCAGATCGGGTCAAAAATCTAATGCGCTCTATGGGCATGGAACATGGCGAGGCTATTGAGCATCGCATGGTCACCAATGCCATTGTTAAAGCGCAGCGCAAAGTCGAAGGCCGTAACTTTGATATTCGTAAGCATCTTCTTGAATATGATGATGTGGCCAATGATCAACGCCAGGTTATCTATCAGCAGCGCAACGATCTGCTGCAAGATGGCGATATCTCCGATGTAATTACCAATGTGCGTGAAGATGTGATGTACCAGTGCATTAGCAACTTTATATCACCGCAGAGCCTTGAAGAGCAGTGGGATATTAGTGGCTTAGAAAAAGCCCTGGCTAATGAATTTACCACCGAAGTACCGGTACAGGCATGGCTTGATGAAGACACGCGCCTAGGCGAAGAAACATTGCGCAGCCGAATTATCGACTTGGTGCAGGCCAATTACGCCACGCGTTATGCCCATGTCGGCGAGCAGATGCGTGAAGTTGAGCGGCAGATAATGTTACAGGTATTAGACAACCTATGGAAAGAACATCTGGCTAGTATGGATCAGTTGCGACAGGGTATCGGCCTGCGCGCCTATGCCCAGAAAAACCCCAAACAGGAATACAAGCGCGAATCATTTGCCCTGTTTGAAAGCTTGCTCGACAATATTAAATACGAGACCATTCGCTATCTCAGCCATATTGAAGTTGCGACTCGAGAAGATATGGATCGGCTAGAGCAGCAGCGCCGGGAAGAGCAAAAAGGTCGTGAGTATCAACATGCTCAGGCCGCTGGTATTGAAGATGACAGCCAACCCGCCAAAGCGGCTCAGCTGCCACAGCGTCGCGGCCCCAAGGTAGGGCGCAATGATCTCTGTACCTGTGGGTCCGGTAAAAAATACAAACATTGTTGTGGTAAAATTTAGTTTCAAGATAGAAGGCAATAACGATGGCAACAGGCAACGGAACGCTACCTACACTGCACCCAGTTACTGGCTTTAAGCTCGGTACTGCTAGTGCAGGTATTAAAACCCCGGGTCGCAAAGACCTGGTGGTGATGGAAATTGTCAAAGGCAGCACAGTGGCTGGATTATTTACTCAAAATGCCTTTTGCGCCGCGCCAGTCATTGTTGCGAAGAAGCATCTGGCCGCTATCAGTCCGAAATATTTATTGGTCAATACAGGCAATGCCAATGCTGGTACCGGCAAGCAGGGCATGACTGATGCATTGCAGAGCTGTGATGCCTTGGCAGCAGTCACCTCATCAAATAAAGTGCAGGTACTGCCATTTTCCACGGGTGTGATTGGCGAACCACTGCCAATAGACAGACTTATCGGCGGCATGCCAGCCGCGGTCGCGGCGCTAAGTGAAAATGGTTGGGCCGATGCCGCCGAGGGTATATTAACTACGGATACCAGAGCCAAGGGCGCATCATTGCGATACGGTACAGACAGTAAAATAACCATTACTGGCATTACCAAAGGGTCGGGCATGATTAAGCCTAATATGGCCACTATGCTGGGTTATGTGGCCACCGATGCTGCTGTAGATGCAGAGCTATTGCATCGCGCACTGAGGCTAGCCAATGAAAAATCCTTTAACCGCATCACCGTTGATAGCGATACCTCAACCAATGACGCGGTGATTTTGGTCGCCACAGGTAGCAGTGGTGTCACCATTGACGAAGAGACTTTTGATCAGTTTGTCAGCCAGCTTAAAACTGTTTTTACCGACTTGGCCCAAGCTATTATTCGCGATGGTGAAGGTGCCGGTAAGTTTGTCTCAGTCGTGATAGAAGGCGCCGTAGACACAGATGAAGCCTTAGCAGTGGCCTATACCATTGCCGAATCACCGCTGGTTAAAACAGCGCTGGCAGCCTCAGATCCCAATTGGGGTCGAATACTCGCAGCCATTGGTAGAGCAGGGCTAACCAACCTCGATGTCAATGCTGTACAGGTGTATTTAAATTCAGTGTTAATCGCCGAGAATGGCGCCAGAGCCGCCAGTTACACAGAAGAGGCGGGGCAGGCTGCCATGCAGCCAGAAGATATTGAAATACGAGTTTCGCTAAATCGCGGTCAGACTCAAGAGACCATCTGGACCACCGACCTCACCTACGAATATGTGCGGATTAACGCCGAGTACAGAACCTAGGTAGCCGATGCAATCGATAAAGCGTATCCATGTGGTTGCCGCAGTTATCTATGGTGACTTAGGTCAAATCTTAATTGCACGCCGACCAAAGCACCTGCATCAGGGTGGGCTGTGGGAATTTCCTGGCGGAAAAATCGAAGTAGATGAAAGTGCCTATCAGGGGTTGGTGAGAGAGCTTAATGAAGAGCTAGCGATTAACGTCACCACAGCAACCCCTTTTATGCAGGTCTCTCACGACTACAGTGATAAGCATGTGCTGTTAGATATCTGGCAGGTGACCGCTTTTACAGGTGAGCCAAGAGGTATTGAGGGACAGGAGTGCCGTTGGGTGCCGCTGACCGAATTATTGGGGGATGCTAGCAGCTATGAATTTCCCGAAGCTAATAAGCCTATTTTACAAAAATTAACCGCTAGTCTTCCTCATAACCCTGCATAACAGCCTCAGAATCTAGCGCCGGTTCACCGGCAATCGCAAAACTCTCCGTCGCCCAATCGCCAAAATCAATCTGCTGGCAACGCTTGGAACAAAATGGCCGATAGATATTTTCTTCAATCCACTCAACATTTGTTTTACAGGTGCCACATTGCACTATCGAAACGTTTCGTGCTTTATTCATTGACTGCCTGCCTTCGCTAAAAACTGTTGGTGAAGTTGTAGTACTCGGCTGGCAATACTGTCCTCACGCAGTGAATTATCAAACACAATATCTGCCCTATTGCATTTATCCTCACGCGACATCTGCGCGTTAATAATACTTTGAATTTGCTCTGGTGTATTGCCGTCGCGCGCGGTGGCCCGCTCGATCTGGAGTTTAACAGGTACATCGACCATTAGCACAGTGCTCACCAGCTCGTGCTGGTCAGTTTCAAATAACAGTGGAGATTCCAGAATGACGTAGGGGCAGCTGGCCAGAGAGGCCTGCAACCGGTTCAAGATCCAATCGCGTATTAGCGGATGCAGTAGCGTTTCAAGCCAGGTTTTTTGCTGGACATCAGAAAAAATAATACTGCGTAGCGCCGCGCGATTTAAGGTGCCATCAGCAAGAATAAGCTCAGGGCCAAAATGTTCCTCAATCGCCTTTAACGCTGGCATACCAGGCTCAACCACTGCTCGCGACGCATAGTCGGCGTCAACAGAATCAATACCCAGCGCCATAAAAGCCTTAGCAACAGTGCTTTTACCACTACCAATACCGCCAGTAAGGCCAACAATTAGCGGGGCATTGAGAGAGCGCGTTTCGACCACAGATATTTACTCAGGCTGGGAAAAGGGACTTGTCTAAAGATTGAATATCGCTAAATAACCAGACAGAATCTTATCACCCCAGACAAACGCAATCCAACCCGCCATGGCTAAAAAAGGTCCAAAGGCAATAGTGGCTTCACGTTCACGGCCCGCAAAAATAATACCGGCAATTCCTACCACAGCACCCACAGCCGTAGAGAGTAAAATCACCATTGGCAATATCTGCCAGCCCATCCAGGCACCCAGCGCAGCCAGCAACTTAAAGTCTCCGTAACCCATGCCTTCTTTGCCAGTAATCATTTTAAAGAGCCAGAACACCAACCACAGCGACAGGTAGCCAGCAATAGCCCCAATCACGGCTTCACTCAGAGGCACAAAGGTGCCGCTCAGATTAGCAAATAGGCCAATCCATAGCAGTGGCAAGGTAATCTGATCGGGCAAGAGTTTTTCATGCAGATCGATGCCCGTGAGCACCAGCAGAGAGTAAGATAAAATCAAACTGTAAAGTGTGATCGCACTGAGACCATACTGAAAGACAAAAAATGCGGCAATCAAACCTGATAGCAGTTCTACTAGTGGATACTGAATTGAAATATATGCCGCGCAGGCCTTGCAGCGGCCGCGTAAAAATAGATAACTAAAAACGGGAATATTATGGTGAGGCTTAATTGATACGCCACAGCTTGGGCAGCGCGAGGCAGGTTTAGAGAGGGTCACTGGTTCAGTAGAAACTGGTTCCAAGCCAAGAAAATCTCTTGAATCCCGTTGCCAGCCATCGTTGAGCTGCTGCGGCAAACGCAAAATAACCACATTTAAAAAGCTGCCAATCAGCAAGCCAAAAATCAAACCCGCTGCAGCCAATGCCGTTGGTGATAAGCCTGTTTCAATGATCATCTTTGCAAATCTCTGTGGTTGCCTAGAATGTAGTAGCGAGTATACGCAAGTGGCCCCCTAAACAACATTGCCCAGCTGGAAGATAGGCAGGTACATAGCAATCAATAGGCCGCCGACCAATACACCCAGCACTGACATAATTATTGGTTCAAGCAGGCTGGTTAGATGATCCACAGAATCATCGACCGCATTCTCATAATGAGTAGCGGCTTTTTCCAGCATTTTATCCAGAGCACCAGACTCCTCGCCAATTGCCGCCATTTGCTGCAGTAGCGTGGGAAACATATTGCGGTTCTTAATCGCCTGCTGCAGCTGAATTCCAGCCATCACCTCTTCGCGAACTTTCATAATGGCATCAGCATAGAGCCGGTTGCCGGCCGCACCAGCCACCGATTTAAGGGCATCGCCAATAGGCACACCGGCAGAAAAGGTGGTCGATAGGGTGCGCGCAAAACGCGCGATAATAGAGTTGTACACAATTAAGCCAACGATAGGGATTTTGAGCATGGCGCGATCGACCCCATAGGCAAATTTTTCAGAGCGAAACCGGGCCTCACGAAAAGCAATTAATCCAGCGCCAATACAGAATAATAAAAATACCCAAGATTCCCGTATAGCATCGGAAAGACCTAATACAAAAAGAGTAAAGGCCGGCAGGTCAGCACCAAAGCCACTAAAGGTCTCGGCAAAAATAGGTACTACCTTAATCAATAGAATCGCCGTAACCACCAGCGCGATCACCATTACCGCAATAGGATAGGTCAGTGCCTTTTTGATTTTAGCCTTTAGCTGCTCGGTCTTTTCTTTATAGGTAGCGACTCTGTCGAGCATAGTTTCAAGCGCACCAGCGGTCTCACCCGACTCCACCAGACTGCAAAATAGATCATCAAACTGCCTTGGATGTTTGCGCAGTGCGGCGGCAAAGCCACCACCAGCAGATACATTGTCGCGAATTTCATAGATCAAATCGCGCATCAGGGATTTATCCACCCCATCGGCCACAATCTCAAAGCTCTGCACCAGTGGCACCCCAGCCTTCACCATTGTTGCAAGCTGGCGGGTAAAGAGGGCGATATCAGCTGAGACAATCTTTTTGTCGCGGCTAAACAGTGGCTTCGCTTTCTTTTTAATTGAGGTAGAAATAATGCCCTGTTTGCGCAGTTGGCTTTTTGCGCCAGCCAGATTATCAGAGCGCAGTTCACCCTCTACTTTTTCGCCTTTCCGGTTTTTACCCTTATAGATAAACATCAATGTATCGGCAGTCGTGGCCATGATTTATTTCCTTAAGTAATACACTAACCAAAGCTTAGTCTTTGGTAATCCTATTTGCTTCTTCAATGCTAATTTGCCCTTGGGCCGTCTTGCGCAATGCAGATACTCGTAATGTTCTAAATCCTTCACCAAGCGCAGCTTCCAAAATATTTAGCGAGCTACCGCCCTCCATAATAATTTTTGAAAGTGCAGGCGATATTTTCAATATCTCGTAAACGCCCACCCGACCCTTATAGCCATTGGTGCACTGAGCGCAGCCAACCGGTTTAAAAATATTGAAGTCTTTTTTATCTATACCAATATCACCAAAGCCCTCTTCGTTGAGCACATTGTCAGGAATATCAGTAAAGAGTTCACGGCACAAAGAACAGAGCTTACGACCCAGACGCTGAGCTATAATCAAATTAACCGATGTCGCTACATTAAAAGAGGGCACACCCATATTCAGGAGTCTAGTTAAGGTCTCAGGAGCACTGTTAGTATGTAGGGTCGACAACACCAGATGACCAGTTTGCGCCGCCTTAATAGCAATCTCAGCGGTTTCAAGATCACGTATTTCGCCAACCATCACAATGTCAGGATCCTGACGCAAGAACGCGCGCAATGCCTCGGCAAAGCTAAGACCCACCCGCATATTTATCTGCGTTTGATTAATGCCATCCATATTTATTTCAATCGGATCTTCGGCCGTTGAGATATTGCGTTCCGCGGTATTAAGAATATTAAGCCCGGTATAAAGCGATACAGTTTTACCACTACCGGTTGGACCCGTAATCAAGATCATCCCTTGGGGTCGTGCCAAGGCATCCATATACATGGCTTTTTGGTCTTCCTCATACCCTAGGGCACCAATACCCAGCTGGGCACTAGCGGCATCCAAAATACGCAACACGATCTTTTCACCAAATTGCAGTGGCAGCGTATTCACCCGAAAATCAATCGACTTGTTTTTTGATAGTTTAAGTTTTACCCAGCCATCTTGAGGAATACGTCGCTCCGAAATATCCATGCGCGACATAACCTTTAAGCGTGCAGCTAAGCGCTTAGCAAGATTGGGTGGTGGTTTGGCCATTTCACGCAAGATACCGTCAACACGAAAGCGTACCCGATAGCTTTTTTCATAGGGTTCAAAATGAATATCCGAAGCCCCTAGCTTAATCGCATCAATCAGCATCTTATTAATAAAGCGCACAATGGGCGCCTCATCGTCACCGCCGGCTTGGCTAGCACCACTGTCATCCTCGTCAACCGCCTCCAAACCAAGGTGATCGAGATGCACATCATCAATGGTGCCGAGTACCTCGCCTATATCCTGATCGGCACTCTTTTCTAGCCACTTATCAAGCGCTTCAGTAATGGTGGAATACAGTGCAACTACAGGCTCCACAGCAACACCAGTCTGAAACTGAATTTCATTTAAAGCGCGATGATTAGTGGGGTCGGCAATAGCTACAAACAACCGGTTACCTCGCTGTACCAGTGGCATAACCTGATGCTTCTTTAGCAGCTTGCTATCGATAACGTCTTTGGGAACACTATCTTGATTATGTTGTTCAAGCGCATAGATAGGAATACCAAATTCTTTGGCCGCGGAGCTGCCAATCGCCTTATCGGAGACTAGGTTTTTTTCACAGAGATATTGAACAAGAGAGATTTTCGCCGCTTTTGCAGACGTGGTCGCCGCTTCGAGATCCTGAGGATCGATCAGGTGATCATCAACCAATCGTTTGGGTAAACCATGCAGTGCTATTGGAGCCATATTCATACGAAGTGACTTTCCTGTCTAAACCAACTTGTCTGAATAATTCTACGTAGAGCCTTAAAAGTATGGAGTGAGAATCAACACAGAACAAAAAATATAATGTGATGGGTTCAACGTTTATTTTAGAAACAGTCGTCATCCTTCTAGGTGGTTAATAGCAATGGCGAATATTAGTACTACTAATATTAATGTTGTCAGTTAACTGGAATTAACGCGGCACTAAAAACAGTATTTACTGTACTTTTATTGGAGACTTAAAAATGAAAAAACGTCAATTAGGTTTTACCCTTATCGAATTAATGATTGTAGTGGCTATTATTGGTATCCTAGCTTCTGTTGCGCTTCCTGCTTATCAGACCTATACACAGAAAGCCCGATTCTCTGAAGTCGTTTTGGCTACAAGTGCTGCGAAAATTGCAGTTGAGATTGGTGCTCAGTCTGGTGTTGCTCTGGCAAGTTTGGATGGTGGTTCCAATGGTGTGATTGATCTGGGTGCTTCGGGTGAAGTTACTTCAGTCGAAACCGCTGATGGTTTGATTACTGCTACAGCAATAGCTGGACTGGATGATGTAGATGGAGATCCTGCAACCTATACTCTCACTCCCACATTTGCTAATGGTCAGGTCCAATGGGGTGTCGGTGGTACCTGTCTTGCTGCTGGGTTATGCTAATTATTAGCTAGCTATTTAAAAAGGTGCCTATTTAAAAAGGCGCCTTTTTTTGATTTCGATTACATCAAATTAGTCTCATCGACAAATCCACCGCCCTAATATGTTTAGTCAAACTCCCCGAAGAAATATAGTTAACCGCTGAGCTAATATACTGCTGCACCGTCTCTTCAGTAATATTCCCTGACACCTCAATTTTGGTCTCGCCAAAATCCATATCTTTTAACCCGGCGATATCTTCCGTCGAAAAATTATCTAGCATGACTACATCAGCTTTTGCGGTCAGTGCCTGCTTCAGTTCGTCTAAGCTCTCTACCTCGACTTCGACGATTTTATCGGCGGCTATTTTTCGTGCCTGAGCCACGGCTTGGTCTATGCCACCACAGGCGGCAATATGATTTTCTTTGATTAAAAATGCATCGTGTAGGCCCATACGATGATTGTCACAGCCGCCCACAGTGACTGCATATTTTTGCGCAAGCCGCAGGCCGGGAATAGTCTTGCGGGTATCCAGTATTCGCACATCGGAATTGATAGCGAGGGCGGCATACTGTCTGGCTAATGTGGCGGTGGCCGAGAGGGTTTGTAGAAAGTTAAGGGCAGCGCGCTCGCCGGTTAGTAGGACCCTAGCATTGCCGCTAAGGGTAAACAGTCGCTGATTGGGGCTGACCTCATCGCCTTCTTCGATATGCCATTCAATACTGGTATTGGGATCCAACTGGCGAAACACTTCATCGACCCAAGGGCGGCCGCAGATCACGGCCTGATCGCGGCAAATAACCACGGCTTGCGCCTCCTTTTCTGCGGGTATCAGTAGGGCGGTAATATCGCCGTGGCCAATATCTTCTTGGAGAGCGCGTGCAACGCATTGGGGAATGTCGGCGGCAGTTTCATGGGGCAGGTTATTGCTAGTCATGGTGGTGGTTTAAGCTCAATGACAAAAATCAATGCAAAGTATAGCGTAATAATAGGATTAGGTTTTAGGAGGCGATCTGTATCAATACTCGCAGGAGTTTTTGCATCTCTTAGGCAGTGAGGCCCTTTAAACCCACCCCTCTATTATTGGCGCTAAGAGCCGGGTAAAAATATTGCCGAGACCGTCGATGAAGTCGAGTCTCTGGATGAGCAGTTGCAACAGAGCTTGACCGAAGTACAAAAGGGTTGTTGGATTGAATTATGGGATGGTATAAAGTCATGTAGAATCATCAAACTCGCGGGTATTGTTGGACTGTCCTAGAAATACGTGTTTGTTAATAATAAAGGTAAGCTGGTTGCAGGGCGCAATCGTGCGCCACTGGCGCTGGAATTACTGGAGGGGAAAGTCACAGTGTTAGATAATTCCCATCGCTTTGATAAAGCGATTAAAGCAACCATCGACGATATCACAAGCTTATTCGTAGCCAATTAAATTGGATGCCAAATGAACATTACTCAGGGTTGGTTGAGCACAGGTACTAGGCTCGAATCGCCCAATACAGATAAACGACCTAATAGCGCCGATATAAGCCTGCTGGTTATTCACAATATCAGTTTGCCGCCAGAACAGTTTGGTGGCCCCTATATTGGTCAGTTATTTTCTAACTGTCTGGATGCATCACAGCACCCTTACTTTGTCGATATTTGCCACCTCAAGGTGTCTTCTCATTTATTAATCGACCGCGACGGTGCGATTACGCAGTTTGTGCCCTTTGACCAAAGAGCTTGGCATGCAGGTGTCTCTGTGTTTGAAGGGCGCAACAACTGCAATGATTTTTCCATTGGGATTGAAATGGAGGGTAGCGACAATATTCCCTACACCGACATCCAGTACTCGGTATTGGCCAAGGTCACGACGCTGTTACTCGCGCACTATCCAGCAATCACCTCAGAGCGTATTGTCGGTCACAGCGATATAGCACCGGGCCGCAAAACAGATCCAGGGTCAGCCTTTGACTGGCCGCGCTACAGAAAGGGCCTAGTATGAATTTCTTAACGTTACTGTTAGCCATTATCATCGTTGAAGGCTACGGAGAATTGGCGTTTATTCAGCGAGATGCATGGGTTCGAAAATGGCACCAAGGTTTGGCCAGTCTGAGCTTTTTAAGACGTTCTTCTAACCTAAAAATAGCTGCTTTTATACTTATTCCCGCAGTTGTTCTGTACCTTTTACTCGCTGCATTAGCGCAAAACCACCTAGGCTTCTTTGTCTTGGTATTGGAGCTTGCAGTGCTGCTCTATGCGATGGGACGAGGAAACTTGGATACTCAGATAAGTCTGTTGAGCTCGGACCAGGAGCGCAAAGATTTACAGGCTGCTTTTAATGAGGCGGCGGTATTTAATACCGCCTACCGCGAGGGTAATGCGAGCAGCGGTAATGATCTGCGCGATGAGGTTTTTGCTGCCTTGCCCTACCGTATTTTTGAACGCAGTTTTGCAGTGGTTTTCTGGTTCTTTTTTCTCGGTGCACCTGTAGCCCTGTGCTATCGGTTGTTGGCACTCTATGGCGACCTTGATCTAGAGAACAATTCAGTCGATATTGAAGAGGAATCAGACAATCAGAGCCTGGCGGGCAAGCTACTCTGGTTATTGGAATGGATCCCGGTGAGATTATTGGGTTTTACCATTGGGTTGGTGGGCAGTTTTGCTGATACCGTGGGGCATCTGCGCGAATTGATATTCTGCCCTCACACAGGAACGGCTGAGTTGCTGCGCCGCTGTGTTAACGGTGCCCTAGGTGAGTCTGCGAGCGATAATATTAAAGATACAGTCCTAACTAAGGCGGCTATTAATGCCGTCGCTTCGCTATTTCGTCGCGCCATGACAGCCTGGCTGGTGGGTATCGCGATACTGGTTATTCTTAGCTAGCTGGATGCTGCTATTTTTTCATTCCAAGGCGCTACTTTAAGCAGTAAAAGCATGCCGGGAATTGCCAATAGGGTGCACAGATAAAAGAAATTTTCCCAGCCCACGCCCTCAACAATAATACCGGTTGCCGAACTGGCCACTGTGCGCGGCACCGCGGTTAATGCCGTAAATAAAGCAAATTGAGTGGCCGCAAATGCAGGGTGGGTAGAGCGGGCAATAAAGGCAATAAAGGCGGCTGTGCCCAAGCCAACCCCAAGGTATTCAAAACCAATAACCAGCGCTAATAAACCAATACCTTCGCCAACTCGGGCCAGCACAGCAAAGCCCAGAATAGAGATAATCTGCACCAATCCAAATAGCCACAGGGCTCGATTAATGCCAATTTTTAGCATCAGAATCCCGCCCAAAATGCCGCCGATAATCATTGGCCAAAGAGCAGCATGCTTGGCGACCAGACCAATTTCAGTTTTAGTAAAACCCATATCTAGATAGAAGGGTGTAGCCAGCGCGGTTGCCATGCTGTCGCCCAATTTATATAGGAGCATAAAGGTCAGTATTAGGACTGCCTGTTGCACCCCTTGGCGTGAAAAAAACTCTTTAAAAGGCTCAACCACAGCAGATTTGAGGTTGGTCGGATGACGCTCGGACTGAGGGGGTTCATCAATACTCAACGTCAGTCCAATACCGGTGACCATAAAGGCCGCGGTAATGATAAAAACCGATTGCCAGGGTAATGTGTCGGCCAGTATTAGCGATAGTGAGCCTGGCACCAGTCCGGCAATGCGGTAGGCATTAACATGAATCGAGTTACCTAGCCCCAGCTCTTTATCGGGCAGAATTTGGCGGCGATAGGCATCCAACACAATATCCTGAGTAGCACTGAGGAACGCAATCAGCAGACATAGCCAAGCAATAGGCCAGAGCTGTGTTATGGGGTTAAAAAATCCCAGAGCCGCAATGGCCGCAAGCAGCGCAATCTGAGTGCCCAGCATCCAGCTGCGACGCAGCCCCGGTCTAAAGGTAAACAGTGCGAGTTGATAGCGGTCGAGCAGTGGTGACCAGAGAAATTTCCACGTATAGGGCAAGCCGATAAGCGCAAAGAAACCAATCTCTTTAAGACCAACGCCTTCAGTGCGCAGCCAGGCAGGCACCAGTGAGATAAGTAAATACAGCGGCATACCAGAGGCAAATCCGGTAAAGATACAGATCAGCATGCGACGATTGAGCAATGCTTCTTTGATACTGAGAGAACTCATTTATTGTCCTTGCATGGCATCTTTTGCCTCATCGCTGGTAACCGCATTATGGCTGCCACCTAAACTGTTTCAGACTGATACGGCCATCCGTCACCACCACATCCTCTTCTTGCAAACGCCTTTTTTGGCGATCAAAGCCCGAGCTCTCTTTGGGCATACTGATCGTGCCGCTGGCATTGATCACTCGATGCCATGGCAGTTGAGAATCACTGGGGAGTTTGCTAAGAGTTGTGCCGACTAACCGCGCGGCTCCTGGCAGTCCAGCCAGTTCGGCAACCTGTCCATAGGTCACCACAACGCCAGAGGGAATAGCCGCTAACACAGCATAAATCCTTTGCTCTGGTTCAATCTCATTCATCAGTCAAGCCTACGCTATTCCGCCAGATGTTGAAATAGTGGAAACTACCCCAATAAAAAGATATCAGGTAACCGGGGTAGTAAGTATGCGTATTCTATTTTTATTGTTCATTGTTATGCCCGTTCTCGAGATGTGGCTGCTAATTACGGTGGGCAGTCAAATAGGTGCGTTGGCGACCATAGGATTGGTGTTGTTGACCGCTGTTGTCGGTGCTGGACTACTTCGAGAGCAGGGCTTTGCGACATTATGGCGCGGTCAGCTCAAGCTCCAAGAAGGTCAGCTGCCAGCGCAAGAAATTGTCGAGGGCATTGTATTAGCTGTCTCTGGTGCACTGCTTCTAACACCGGGGTTTTTTACTGATGCGATTGGTTTTGCCGGTCTAATCCCACCGATCAGAGCGCTTTTTGTGCGCACAGTACTAAGCAAAATGGTAGTCGCGCCGATGATGGGGCAGGCCGCAGATTTTAACCATCAGCAAGGTATTCAAGACGCCGATATTATTGAAGGTGAAGCCTGGGATGATAAAAAAGACTAGGATCTAAAATAATCGTGGTTTTTTTTTTTCAGCCCTTGAAAAAGAAACTCCCAGCCACAATATGGTAGACAATTGCGGAAAACTGTAGTTCGCAAGTGACTGTAGTCTATTGAAGAGACCATAACCGGAGAGACATAATATGAAAGTTCGCCCATTACACGATCGAGTCATCGTTCGTCGCGAAGAAGAAGAGCAGACCACTGCTGGTGGCATCTTGCTACCGGGAACTGCTCAGGAAAAACCAAATCAAGGTGAGGTAGTTGCAGTAGGCAGCGGCCGAATCTTAGACAACGGCGAAGTTCGCCCAGTTGATGTAAAGATTGGTGACATTGTTGTATTTGGCCAGTATGCCGGCAATGACAAAATCGACATCGATGGCGAAGAGCTAATTATCCTCAGTGAGAGTGACATCAAAGCCGTACTCGACGCTTAATTTTTGAAATGAATTTGGAAGGAAATGAATCATGGCAGCTAAAGAAGTAAAATTCGGCAACAGCGCCCGTCAGGGTATGCTCGATGGCGTAAATGTTCTCGCCAACGCAGTAAAAGTAACACTTGGCCCTAAAGGTCGTAACGTAGTACTAGATAAATCGTTCGGTGCACCTACTGTCACTAAAGACGGTGTATCTGTCGCCAAAGAAATTGAATTGGCAGACAAGTTTGAAAATATGGGCGCACAGATGGTTAAAGAAGTTGCCTCTAAAGCGTCTGATGATGCGGGTGATGGCACCACTACAGCAACAGTTTTGGCTCAAACCATTGTTAACGAAGGCCTCAAATCAGTGGCTGCTGGCATGAACCCTATGGATCTGAAGCGCGGCATTGATAAAGCAGTTATTGCTGCTGTTGCAGAAATTGCAGCAATCGCCAAGCCTTGCTCAGAAAACAAAGAGATTGCTCAGGTAGGCACTATCTCAGCTAACAGCGATGCGCACATTGGTGACATTATTGCTGAAGCAATGGGCAAAGTAGGAAAAGAAGGCGTTATCACCGTTGAAGAAGGCCAGGGCCTTGAAAACGAACTGGATATCGTTGAAGGCATGCAGTTTGACCGCGGTTACCTGTCTCCTTACTTTATCAATAACCAAGAGAGCATGAGTGCAGACCAAGATAGCCCATTAATCTTATTGGCTGACAAGAAAATCTCTAACATTCGCGAACTGCTGCCACTGCTTGAAGCCGTTGCTAAAGCGGGCAAGCCATTGCTGATTATTGCTGAAGACGTTGAAGGCGAAGCCCTGGCGACTCTGGTAGTGAACAACCTGCGTGGCATTGTTAAAGTTTCTGCCTGTAAAGCACCTGGTTTTGGTGATCGTCGCAAAGCAATGCTTGAAGACATCGCTATCTTGACTGGCGGTACAGTTATCTCTGAAGAAGTTGGTTTGGACCTTGAAAGTGCAACTATCGAGCACCTGGGTACAGCCAAACGCGTCAGCATGACTAAAGAAGCCACTACATTGGTTGACGGTGCTGGTGAAGCGGCTGCAATCGAAGCTCGCGTTAAGCAGATTCGTGCTCAGATCGAAGATACTAGCTCTGATTACGACCGTGAGAAGCTGCAAGAGCGTGTTGCCAAATTGGCCGGCGGTGTTGCAGTAATTAAGGTTGGTGCCACCACAGAGATCGAAATGAAAGAGAAGAAAGCTCGCGTTGAAGATGCATTGCATGCAACTCGTGCAGCGGTCGAAGAAGGTGTTGTACCTGGCGGCGGTGTTGCCCTGATCCGTGTTCTCCAGAAGATCAAAGATACTATTGGCGACAATGACGACCAAACTGTTGGTGTAGGTATTGCAATGCGTGCAATGGAAGCGCCTCTGCGTCAAATCGTAGAAAATGCTGGTGAAGAAGGCTCAGTGGTTGTTGATAAGGTCAAAAGTGGCAAAGGTAACTTCGGTTACAACGCTGGCTCTGGCGAATACGGCGATATGATCGATATGGGTATTCTTGATCCTGCCAAGGTAACGCGCACTGCGTTGCAGGCAGCAGCCTCAATCGCTGGCTTGATGATTACTACCGAAGCCATGGTTACAGATGCAGCTGCTGAAGGCGGTGGTGGTGCTCCAGCTATGCCTGATATGGGTGGTATGGGCGGAATGGGTGGTATGGGCGGCATGATGTAAGTCGTACCCTGTAACATTAAAAAGCCCCGTATTTCTGATACGGGGCTTTTTTTTACCTCGGACTGCCACCCTGAACGAAGTGAACGATCTCTTGATTGGCGGCTCCGACAATACTCTAAAGGCCCTTGGGATCGACTCTATGGTTATGCTGATTTTCAGCGCTCATGCAGGCATTCACTCCCTCTGAAAATCAGTACAACCATAAGCGGAGCCTGATTGATCGCAAGGGCCTTTGCAGTAATGTTTGATGGTAATTAGTGGGTTCGGGTTTCTCAAGCTCGCTGTCATTCTGAACGGAGTGAAGGATCTAGAGATATTTCGCTGCGCTCAAGATGACAGATGGGGAGTCGCGATATGGGCAGCTAACGGACTATTCTGCTGTTATTTTTGTTGTTTAAAACTAAAAACTCGCTTTGTTGTCCTTTGGGTTGTTGCTATTTGACTGGGATTGCAGAACAATTGCGGGGTTAAAAATCATCGACCCGTAAGGGCACATATTCTAAGAGGAGTCATATTATGACCGCTGAATTTCTGAACCTAATCTTTCGCTGGAGTCACCTGCTGTTCGGTATAACCTGGATTGGCATGCTTTATTACTTTAACTTTGTTCAGGGTGGCTACTTTAAAGCAGCTTCTGCTGAAGGTTTGGCTGACGCCAAAGCTAAATTGGCGCCTAGCGCGCTGTGGTGGTTCCGTTGGGGCGCTATGTTCACTTTTATCACTGGTGTGGTTTTGTTGGGTATGGTCCATGGTAATGGCCAGTTAAATAACTACATCATCGTGGGCGCTACTATGGGCACATTGATGGCCGCTAATGTTTGGATGGTTATCTGGCCAGCTCAGAAAATTGCTCTGGGCATTGTTGAGGGTGGCGATAAAGCCGCTGCAGGTGCCAAGGCGCTGTTGGCTTCACGTACTAACACATTGTTCTCTGCACCAATGGCATTCGGCATGCTCGCTGGCCCGCACTATCCAGGTTATGGCTATGGCTCGGTTGTTGGCGGTACAGGCTTAATAGTTACACTGGTTATTGTTCTAGCCTTGGAAATCAATGGCTTAAAGGGCAAGCAGGGTCCATTGACTACCGTTAACGGTGTTATTGGTTCAAGTTTGGTTCTAACGGCTGTAATGATTGCTCTGCTAAATAATCTATAAGCTTATTTGGTCTTATAAAAACCGGTGCTTTTTAGTGCCGGTTTTTTTATGTCCATTTTTATACCCAGGGCAGTGTAACGGCGTATAATCTCGTCTAGATTCCTTGATCTAAACGGATACCAGAATAGCTATGGATAAAAAACGCATGAACCCAATCGTTGCTCAGCGCGACGATATGATTGGTCGCCCAAGCTCAGATTCAGCAGCATCCAACGGCAGCCCGCGCAAAGAAAAGAATGTTAGTCATGGCGGGGGTGCAGGTGGCATGTCTGGTGGCTGGAAATTTCTTGTTCTTATAGCCTTTTTTGGCCTTGTGGGTACAGGCGGATTTGGTCTGCTGCAATATCAGGAGCTGAGTGGTAAACATCAGGCATTACAGGTCCGCTTTGAAGCACTGGAATCACGTCTGAGCAGCACCGATGAATCAGTGTCCCAATCTGGAGCAGCGCTGCAGGTTAAGCTCAGCCGTCAGGGTGACGAAATTAAAAAGCACTGGAGCGAAATCAAAAAGCTTTGGGGTGTCACCAATGATATCAACAAGGGCAAGATCGAAAAGAACCTTAAAGACATCGCCTTTTTAGCCAGCAAGCGTGCAGCGCTGGAAACCTCAGTGGCAAAAGACAGTAAAAGCCTTAAAGCGCTCAGCGGTAACTACCTTGGACTCAGCGCCGATGTGGATGCAGCCAATGAGGGTATGCGTGGCTATGCCGACGGCCTTAACCGCCTGAATAGCTCGCTATCGCGAATTGATCGCGAGTTAAAAAATAATGCAGATGCGGTTGAATCCATGGAAGCATTCCGTCGTCAAATGAATCAAAAAATATATGCCTTGGAGCAGAAGGGTTCGTCACCTGCTCCAGCAGCATCAACTAACTAGTTCGGTAAACCACAATCATGACCATTATTCGTCAACAAGATGTTATCCAAAGTGTCGCGGACGCCCTACAATATATCTCCTACTACCATCCAGCCGATTTTATTAAGGCGGTAAAGGAAGCTTACGATCGTGAAGAGTCGCAGTCGGCCAAAGATGCTATGGCACAGATCCTCATTAATTCGCGAATGTGCGCCATGGGCCATCGTCCTATTTGCCAAGACACTGGCATTGTTACTGTATTTGTAAAAGTGGGTATGCAGGTGCAGTGGGAAGGTGATATGAGCCTTACCGATATGGTTAATCAGGGTGTGCGTGAAGCGTACATGCTGCCGGATAATATTTTACGCGCCTCGATCTTGGCGGATCCCGACGGCGCGCGCACCAATACCGGCGATAATACGCCAGCCGTTATTCATTACGAGATTGTTCCCGGCGACAAGGTGTCCATTGATGTCGCGGCTAAAGGCGGCGGCTCAGAAGCCAAATCAAAATTTGCCATGCTCAACCCCTCAGATTCAGTGGTCGACTGGGTGCTTAAAATGGTACCCACCATGGGCGCTGGCTGGTGCCCACCTGGCATCCTCGGTATTGGCCTTGGCGGCACAGCAGAAAAAGCCATGTTAATGGCCAAAGAGGCACTGCTCGAACATATCGATATTCAGGAACTGCAGGCCAAGGGAGCAGATAATCGTAATGAAGAACTGCGCTTAGAATTATTCGATAAGGTTAATGGGCTTGGTATTGGCGCCCAGGGATTGGGCGGCCTAACCACCGTGCTGGATATTAAGATTAAGGATTACCCATCCCATGCGGCTAACAAAGCTGTGGCGATTATTCCCAACTGCGCAGCCACCCGCCATGCACATTTTGAACTTGATGGCTCAGGGCCAGCCAAGCTTGATCCACCCAACTTAGAAGATTGGCCAGATATCACTTGGGAACAGGACGAGTCCGTGGGTCGCGTCAATCTCGACACAGTGACTCAGGCAGATATTGAACAGTGGAAGCCAGGCGATACATTATTATTATCCGGCAAGATGCTGACTGGCCGCGATGCCGCGCATAAAAAGATGACTGATATTCTCGCCAATGGCGAGGAGTTACCCGTGGACCTAACCGGTCGCTTTATCTATTACGTGGGCCCAGTGGACCCTATTGGTGAAGAGGCAGTGGGGCCCGCAGGTCCAACTACGGCCACACGGATGGATAAATTTACCCGTACCATGCTGGAAGAAACCGGTTTGATGGGCATGATTGGTAAAGCCGAGCGCGGTCAAATGGGCATAGACGCGATTAGAGACAGCAAAGCGGTTTATCTTATTGCCGTGGGTGGTGCCGCCTATCTTGTTTCCAAAGCAATTGTTAGTGCCGAAGTGATTGCCTTTCCAGAATTGGGTATGGAAGCAATTTATGAATTTGAAGTTAAGGATATGCCCGTCACCGTCGCTGTGGATACCGAGGGTGAATCTGTGCATCGCATAGGACCAGAAATTTGGCAGGCAAAAATTGAAGAAAAGGCACTTAAGCTTAGTGAGTAATGTGCCAGTTAAAAGCGTTCGGGTAATAGGTCAGTTTTTTTAACCGCTTATTGAAACAAGCGGAGCTGTTGCCTACACTGGCCAGATCGGGCATCGTTAATTGGATGCATGATGCGAAGGCCCCGAGAGGGTTTAAATTTATTTAAAGGGAAATACTATGAAATCTGTTCATTCTGTCATTGGCACATTGATGATTTTAGCATCTGGTGCTGCTGTCGCTTCGGATAGCTGGTACTTAGGTGGAACATTAGGATACTACGATCTGGATAGCGAGCATGCTATTACAGATGATTTTCAGGGCTCTCAGGCAGGCCTGCAAATTGGCAAACAATTTGGTGACAATATGGCACTTGAGTTAGGCCATGGCGTCAATGTTGGCCATGATGACATTGATGTCACCAGTCTTACAGGACTGCTGTGGATGGGTAGCGAAGCTGCAAACTGGCGCCCCTATGCACTGGTTGGTATAAATCAATATAACTTTGACAATGCCAGCAACTTGGTGGCGGGTCACGATGATAAGTCGATACAGCTTGTGGCTGGTTTGGGTCTGGGTACCATGCTCAACGACAATGTCCAGTTCCGCGCAGATGTTCGCGGCATGCTTGGTCATGATGAAGATGGCGAAGATATAGGCATGCAACTGTCTCTGAACCATATGTTTGGTAAAGAATCTGCTCCAGCACTAGCGCCTGTTGCTGCACCAGAGCCAGTGGTTGTAGAAGAGCCAGAAGTTCGCACTATTACTATTCGTCTAAATGTTGAATTCGAATTTAACAAAGACACAGTGCTGGCCGTTTATGGTGATCAACTTGAAGCCATTGCCGCAGCTATGAGTACTTACGAGGATATCGAATTAGTGCTAGAAGGTCATACCGACAGCCGCGGTTCTGATGACTACAATGCCGATTTGTCTGACCGCCGTGCCAAAGCGGTGAAAGCAAAGCTGGCTGCTGACTATGGTATAGCCGCCTCTCGTATCTCTGCTATTGGTTACGGTGAAAGCCGACCTATTGATAGCAACGACACTGACGATGGTCGTGCGCGCAACCGCCGCGTTGTTGGAGAAATGTCTTTTTCTGAGGTAGTGGTCGACTGATCAAAGCTTAGAAATAGCAAAAAGCAGAATTGAAACGGCGCCTATTGGCGCCGTTTTTTTTAGCCTATAATAAATCCAAGACATCGAGATAGGGATAGATACCTTGAGCACTACATTCTACTGGCACGACTATGAAACCTTTGGTGTAGACCCCTCCAAAGATCGGCCCTCACAGTTTGCAGGTTTGCGGACCGACGAAAATCTCAATGTGATTGGCGAGCCATTGGTGATCTATTGCCAGCCACAAAAAGATATTTTACCAGCGCCGCAGGCCTGCCTGATTACCGGAATTACCCCTCAGCACGCACTAGAGCATGGGCTGCCAGAGCCGCAGTTTATCGAGGCCATTCATCAGCAGTTGGCCCTACCCGGTACCTGTGGTGTCGGCTATAACAGTATTCGCTTTGATGACGAAGTCAGTCGCTATGCGCTTTATCGAAATTTTTATGATCCCTACCAGCGGGAATGGAAAAACGGCAATTCCCGCTGGGATATTATCGACATGATGCGCCTAACGCGAGCGCTGCGCCCCGATGGTATCGAATGGCCAGACCATGAGCCGGGTCGCCCTAGTTTTAAGTTAGAGCATCTCACCGCCGCTAATGGTATCGAGCATGCGGCAGCCCATGACGCGCTGTCGGATGTGACCGCCACCATTGCCATGGCCAAGTTAGTAAAACAAAAGCAACCGCGTCTTTTTGATTATGTGGTGAATAATCGCGGTAAAAAAGCCATTGCCGAAATGCTTAATCTACAGGAGAGAAAACCGTTTTTTCATATTTCTGGCATGCTCGACAAGGCCCATATGTACGGCGCCGTCATGATGCCACTGGCTAAACATCCGACTAATAACAATGGCATTATCTGTTTTGATTTATCCGCGGATCCCGAAGCTCTTATTAGTTCGGATGCTGAAGAAATTCAGCGTCGTGTATATACCGCCGCGGTCGATCTGCCTGCGGGCACTGAGCGTATTCCACTAAAAGTCGTGCATATCAATAAGGCGCCAGTGGTGACGACCCATAAGCTAATTGATGAAAAAGCCGCTGTGCGGTTGGATATTAATATGCAGCGCTGTGAGGCAAATTGGCAGCGACTTAATGGGGTTAATCTGCAAACCAAACTGCAACAGGTATTTGCCGAACGGGAATTTCCCGCTAAAGTCGAAGCAGAGCAACAGCTCTATGAGGGTTTCTTACCCAATAGTGACAAAGGCCTGCTGGACGAGGTGCGCCGCGCTAGCGCCGCCGATTTTACTGCGCACAGTTTTCATTTTGCCGACAAGCGTTACAACCAAATGCTGTTTAACTATCGAGCCCGCTACTTTACCGACTCATTGTCGGCCGATGAGCAGAAAATCTGGTTTGAAAGCTGTAAATGGCGGTTAACCGATGAGACATCCGGTTACCTGACGCTTCAGCAACAGGCCACTGAGATTGAAGAGCTGCTAGCTGATAGTAGCCTAACCTATGATAAACGCGCCGTATTAGAGGCACTTAAGGCTTGGGCGGTAACGATTACAGGAGAATTTTCGCTAGAGTAAAAGGGCTAAAAGGGCTAAAATCTGCCAAATCAATTTGCCCCGAGGCACGAGTTTGAATTTTACCGGCGCGCATATACTTTCAATCAACCAATTCCAACGTCAGGATGTCGAACGCCTGTTCGCCGTGGCCGACCAGATGGAACCCTACGCCCTGCGCAAAAGAGTTACGCGCGTGCTCGAAGGCGCCATTTTGGGTAATATGTTTTTTGAAGCCAGTACTCGAACCCGCGTGAGTTTTGGTTCCGCCTTTAATTTACTGGGCGGCGAAGTCCGTGAAACCGCCGGCTTTGAAAACTCAGCACTGGTAAAAGGCGAATCATTACAAGACACTGCGCGCGTGCTGTCCGGTTTTAGCGATGTCATTTGTATGCGCCATCCGCAAGAGGGATCAGTAGCCGACTTTGCGTCAGCCAGTCGGGTGCCAGTGTTAAACGGTGGCGATGGTGCCAATGAACACCCCACCCAGGCACTGCTGGACCTCTATACCATTCGCCAGGAAATAGCCGCTAAAGGCCAAACCATAGACGGCCTTAAAGTGGCCATGATTGGTGATCTGCGTCATGGTCGCACTGTGCATTCGCTGAGCAAGCTACTGTCGTTATACAACAGTATTCAAGTTACCTTAGTATCACCTGAAGAGCTAACCTTACCCGATTCAATTGTTGAGGATATGCGCAGTGCCGGGGTGCAGGTAACTGTCTCTCACGAGCTGACCAGCAGTATTGCCGATGTGGATATTGTCTACTCCACCAGAATTCAAGAAGAGCGTTTCTCCAGTAAAGAAGAAGCGGATTTATACCGCGGCAAGTTCCGCCTTAATCAGGCTATTTATACCGAATACTGCCAACCCAACACCGTCATAATGCATCCTTTGCCGAGAGATTCTCGGGCCGATGCAAACGAGCTAGACAGTGATCTTGACGACAACCCCAACCTGGCAATTTTCCGTCAGGCCGACAACGGGGTTCTAGTTCGTATGGCACTGTTTGCACTGGTCTTGGATGTAGCTGACAAAGTCGATGAGTTTTCCTACGACGTACGTTGGTACAACTCAAGACAGGTTTAATGCCGCTAATAATAAAAAAGATAATTAAACCATGAATGAATTTGATGATATTCGTCCCTATAACGATGCGGAAGTCCCAGCTGTTATAGCGCGACTAATTGCCGACCCCGAATTTATAGATCTTCTGCTAAGCCGCAAAGTACCTCTACTGGCCAAGCTATGCCCTTGGTTTTTACGGCCTTTTGTCCGTTTGGGACTGCGTAAACTAACCCGCGACATGCGGACCGTGAATGACTTGCAAGTGCATATGAGCGAAGCGTTAGCCAAGGTACTTGATGCCACTACCGATTGTTACAGCTTTGGTGGGCTAGATAATCTAGATCCGTGCAAAGCCGCCTTATATATGAGCAACCATCGCGATATCGCCCTCGACCCAGCGCTAGTCTGTCAGGGCCTATTCGCGGCTGGCAAAGACAGCGTGCGTATAGCCATTGGCGACAACCTGTTAAGCAAACCCTTTGCGGCAGATCTTATGCGCGTCAATCGCAGCTTTATTGTTAAGCGCTCGGCAACCGCGAGACGCGAAAAGCTCGAAGCTCTAAAGCAACTGTCCCGCTATATTCGCCACAGTATCAGCCAAGAGCAGGTGTCTATCTGGATCGCTCAGGCAGAAGGGCGCGCCAAAAATGGCTGCGACCGCACCGAAACGGCACTCCTAAAAATGCTCGCACTGTCGAAAGGCGAAGGGCAAAATTTTGCTACAGCCACCGGTGAGTTAAATCTTATCCCGGTGTCCATCTCCTATGAGTATGATCCCTGTGATGCAGACAAGGCCCTCGAACTTTATTCAGCCCAGCAGGGCACTGCCTATGTTAAAAAAGAATTTGAAGATCTCGACACCATCCAAAAAGGAATCTTGGGTTACAAGGGCCGTATTCATGTGAACTTTGGTCAGCCAGTGGGTGAGGGTTTTGAAAATGCCGATACTTTGGCCGCCGAAGTGGATCGCCAAATATTGAGCCATTACCAGCTATTTCCGACCAATATTATTGCCTGGCAGATGCAGGGCAATAGCGAGGGCATAGAGGCATTGCAACAGCAGTGGCCAGACGAAGACTGGTTAAAAGCTCAGACCTCTTTCCAGTCACATATTGATCAAATACCTGCCGACCATCGTCAAATAGTTATTGATGCCTACGCAGCGCCCGTGGACAATCAGGTTGCTTATCAATCTAAATAAGGACATTTATTTTTGTTAGATGCAGACGTTCGGGAGACTATCCAGCAGGGCTATCGCGAATTTTTAAAATCGCGCGAACTCAGCCCGCGACTGGGTCAAAAGCAGATGGTTGCGGCCATTGCTAATAGCCTTAGCAACGATGACCCAGATAAACGTATAGCGGTGATTGAAGCCGGCACAGGTACAGGTAAAACCGTAGGCTATTTAATTGCCGCCTTGCCTATCGCCAGAGCACTGAAAAAAACCGTGGTGGTTGCTACTGGCACCATTGCATTGCAAGAACAGCTAATCCATAAAGACCTACCCGAACTACTAGAATCCTGCGGCTGGGATTACAGCTGTGCGCTCGTAAAAGGCCGCGGCCGCTATGCCTGTAATCTGCGTATGGAACAGTGTTTGGATGCGGTGAAGTCGAAAGACGCCGGACTGTTTTTATTTGAAGACGAACAGCAATTTAACCCCAATGCCGCCACTGAAAATCTGTTTAAAGAAATGTCAGCAGCCTTAGATGACGGTGCCTGGGATGGTGATAGAGACTCCTGGCCAACCCGTATTCAGGATACCGAGTGGCGCGCACTGACCGTAGATCGACGCCAGTGCACCGGCAGACGCTGTCGCTTTGTCAATCAGTGCCCGTTCTTTAAAGCGCGCAATGACCTTGAGGAAAGCGAGTGCATTGTCGCCAACCATGACTTGGTAATGGCCGACCTCGCGCTGGGTGGTGGTGCGATATTACCTCCGCCTGAAGACTGTATTTATATTTTCGACGAAGGCCACCGTTTGGGCGATACCGCCATTCGTCACTTTGGTGCCGAGTGTAAAATTAATAGCACACTAACTTGGCTAGAGCGTTTGCCCAAACAGATCAAAGGTCAGGCGCCACTTTTTGAAAAAGACACCGCACTGTCAGAACAGTTGCCGCGCATTGAGAGAGAGGCAGGCAAGTTGACCGAACTGGTCTCAATGGCCTACCCACTGTTAAAAGAGCATTTAGATTTATCCGATCATGCCGAAGGCCGTTACCGTTTTGCCCATGGCGATGTCGGCGCTGTTATTCGTGATCTGGCCAAACAGATTACCATGCAAACCAGCGGCTGGTTAGGTCGCTTAGAAGTGCTTGAAGACACATTAAGCGAAGCTCTAAGCGATAAACAGTATCCGGTGCCTGTGCCCGATATTGAGTTATTTTATCAGCAGGCCGGTAACTGGCTATCTGGTGCAGAGCGTCTATTAGCCCTGTGGGACAGGTTACATAAAGAATTAAAAAAGGGCGAGATGCCCATGGCCTGTTGGTTAAAGTTGGATGAAAATGCTGGCGGTAATATTGATATCTCGATTAATGCCAGCCCCATACAGGCCGCCGAATTGCTCAAAGACCGTTTGTGGGGCAGTTGCTATGGTGCGGTGCTCACCTCAGCAACCTTAAAATCTCTGGGTAACTTTAATACCTTACAGCGCGAAACTGGTGTTCCAAATTCGGCGCACTTTTTATCAGTAGCCGGTGCCTTTAATTATGGCGAGGCAGCGGCAGTGCGCGTGCCGCCAGGCGCGGTCGAGGGTAATAGTATTGAAGATCACAGCCAGTATATTATTGATAATCTCGAGTCCATGGTTGAAGACAGAGCCGGTACCCTGGTGTTGTTTTCATCCAAGCGGCAGATGGAGCAGGTCTATGACGAGCTGCCCAATCACCTCGCTAAAATTATTTTAATTCAGGGTCAGTACTCCAACCGTGAAATGGTGCGCCTGCACAAAGAGCGAATCGATCAGGGTAAAACGAGTGTTTTACTAGGATTGGCAAGCTTTGCCGAAGGAGTGGATTTACCCGGCGACTACTGCAAACATGTCGTGATTGCCAAATTGCCTTTTGCCGTGCCCGATGACCCATTACACGAAGCTCTATCAGAATGGATTGAAGCGCGTGGCGGCAACTCATTCTTTGATATCTCATTGCCAATCGCCTCATTACGCTTGATTCAGGCCTGCGGGAGATTACTGCGTACCGAGTCAGATACGGGAACGGTATCAATTCTAGATAAGCGCCTGATCACTAAGCGTTATGGCACTCAGCTTCTCGATGCATTGCCGCCCTTTAGACGTGAGTTAGGATAAGCAGAATGCCAGTCAATGATTGATCATTACCGCAAGCTGGCAGATCTGCTGATAGATGTCGAGAGAGAACTGCGCGTGATGCAGCTATGGGAACTGCATAGTCCCTCGCTGCAGGCCCTAGCCAGTGTCGAACCCTTTGCTGTGGATCAGCTGTCGTTTAGCCAATGGCTACAGTTTATTTTTTTACCGCGAATGTACAATCTAATTGAAAGTGCCGCACCCTTGCCAGAAATTAGCAGTATTGCACCTATGGCAGAGGAGTTTTTTAAAGCGCAGAATACAGAAGCCGCGGCCATTATTTTAAAACTGGCCGCGATAGATCAATTGATCAATGCTTCTTAGCAAGCTCTAGCTTGTTTTAGATTTCTTAGGTTTCTTGGTGTAAGTCTTTTTCTTTTTAATGGGACTAGAGCCATCAGTGCTTGGTTTGCCACCATAAGACTTCTTGTCACCCGAGCCTATTTTGCCAGTAGAGTCCTTTGCGTAACTGCCACCGGCTTTTTTCTTAAAGGACTTCTTAGGCGGCATTTGGCTATCCGCTGTGCGCTTGTTTGCAACATCACGGCTGATTGTTTTCTTGTCGCCAGAGAAATCTTTCTTTTCTCTCTTATCGCTTTTCTTATCTTGTTTCTTACCATAGGCACCGCCAGCAGGCGCAGTCCCACCATTGTGTAAGCTAATGCGCATAGGCTTAGCACAGACACGTACCTTTTGTAGATGAGTCAGCATTTCTGAAGGCATACCCTCAGGCAAGTCTACAGTGCTGTACTCGTCATGGAGTTTAATCTCGCCAATATACTGGCTGCTGATATCTGCTTCATTGGCAATAGCACCCACAATATTGCTAGGGGAAATGCCGTCGTTATGGCCCACTTCCAAACGGTAAGTGACCATAGCAACATTAGGGTCACGGCCCTCATTACCACGGCTCTCGCTTCCACGTGGTTCACGTTTTGGACGATCATCACGGTCTCTGCGATCGTTGCGCTCATTTCGCCCCTTATCGCGGCTGCGGTTATCTCGTTCGCGCGGCGCTCTATCACTGCGCGATAATGAAGGTGTCGCAATAGCATCCAGGCGAGGAAACAGCGGGCGGTTTTTTTGATTTTCAAAGGCTAGCGCAGTAGCAACATCAGTAATATCGAGCTCGTTTTCAGTGACAAGCTTTTCAATTAAAGAACGGAATTTATCCAACTTAGGATTTTCCATCGTCTTCATTAACTGATCAGTAAACTGCTGAATACGCAAGCCGCTCACTTCTTCGTTGCTTGGCATAGTCAGAGGTTTAATGCTCTGGCGCGTTGATTTTTCAATTGAGCGCAGCAGACGATTTTCTTTTGGAGTGATAAACAAGATAGCCTTGCCATCACGACCCGCACGGCCCGTTCGACCAATACGGTGAACATAAGACTCATTGTCGTATGGAATATCAAAGTTAATCACGTGACTGATACGCTCAACATCTAAACCGCGGGCAGCAACATCAGTGGCCACAACTATATCAATCTGGCCTTTCTTTAAGCGGTTGATGGTGCGTTCACGCAGTGCCTGGCTTAGGTCGCCATTTAATGGAGAAGAGCTAAAGCCGCGAGCTTCCAAGCGCTCAGCAATATCCACGGTAGACGACTTGGTGCGCACAAAAATAATCATGCCATCAAAAGTTTCAACTTCAAGGAAACGGGTAAGGGCATCCATCTTCTGGTGGCTCTTAACCGTGACATACTGCTGCTCAATACGCTCTACCGTTTTGGTTTTAGCTTCAATGCTAACCGTCTCAGCATCACCAAGATACTTAGTTGTAACGCGACGAATGGCAGGCGGCATAGTGGCACTGAACAGCGCACGCTGACAGTCACTGGGCGTTTGCGCCAGAATAGTTTCAACATCATCAATAAAGCCCATGCGCAACATTTCGTCGGCTTCATCAAGAATGAGCCCACGCACTTGGCTAAGATCAAGGCTGCGACGACGCAAATGGTCAAGCATACGACCAGGTGTACCAACAACAACCTGAGCACCGCGCTTTAAACCACGCAGCTGGCCAGCAATATCGGCGCCACCGTAAATAGGCAGAACATGGAACCCTTTAATGTGTTTTGCATAGCTCTGAAATGCCTCAGCTACCTGAATCGCTAGCTCGCGAGTCGGCGTAAGCACCAAAATTTGCGGTGTTTTTTGTTTCTCATCCAGCTGGCTCAAAAACGGCAGCGCAAAGGCTGCAGTCTTGCCAGTACCAGTCTGGGCGGTACCCAGCAGGTTTTTTCCCGCCAAGAGAATAGGGATACTCTGCGCCTGAACAGGGGAGGGTTGCTCGTAGCCGAGTTGCTTAACAGCTTTGAGAACGGGGGCGGAAAGACCCAGTGATTCGAAGTCAACGGATGACATTACTTTACCTGTGGCTTGGGGAGTTTAGGCCCCGAAATGAGAGGCCGCGGATTATACGCGTAAGGCATTAATTTTTATAGTGTATTTAGGCTTATTTTTGCTGTTAGAGTTGGGCGCTCAAACCGCAATAATCATTCGCCTGCAGTATAGATTGAGCTGATAACTAGTTCACTGCTCATACAATAAATAGCTACTTAATATTTGGCGATTAATCAGTCACAATCTCAGACTTAACTGAAAAGACCAGTTCAGTCCTTATCAACCCCAATAATAGCCTTTATAGCCATAATCCAGCTATTCACAGAGAATAAACTGGGTTTAAATACCAACCATAAAAACAACTTCTTAATGTAGCTGGAACCCCCATGAGTGAACTCTACCTAGTCCGCCACGCCCAAGCCTCCTTTGGCGCAGCCAACTATGATCAACTGTCAGACCTTGGCCATCAGCAATCGCGCTGGTTGGGTGATCATCTGCATATGCGTGGTTCCAAGTTTGATCAGCTGGTGGTGGGAGATATGGTGCGCCACCACGAAACTATGAATGGTATCTGTGCGGGCATGGCCGTCGATGGTACAGAGCGGTTGGTTATACCTGGGCTTAATGAATATAACTTTGTTGCCATGACCGACTCCTATACGCAGGCCAATGGCGATGACCCATTGATTAAGGAAATCGCCAACAATCCCAACGACAAACGGCATCATTTCCGGCTACTGCGCAAAGTGCTGACGCTATGGACTCAGGACAGGGTAGAGAATGTGCCAGAGACCTGGGCTGAGTTTAAAGGCAGGGTGCAGGATGCCCAGCAGCAGATTATGGCGATGTCTAACAGTGGCAACCGTATTTTGGCGGTTGGCTCTGGTGGGTCGATAAGTACTTTTGTGGGGCTGGTGCTGGGGATTCCAGATGAGAATATTTTTGATTTAAATTTGCAGTATAAGAATACGGCGATCAGTCATTTTTTCTTTAATAAGCAAAAGATGAATTTGACGGGGTTTAATGGCATACCGCATTTGGATACTAATGAGATGGAGCAGTATGTGACTTATGGGTAGTTGCGCTTACCATTAACATAATTCAATACGCAGAGTTTTACCCACGGCACGGGCGGTATGATCAAGGGTATGCAATGTCACTGAGGTATTAGCGGGATCAAGAATGCAATCTAACGCCGAGCGGCTGGTGCCCATTAATTTGGCCATCTTGGTTTTAGAAATATGTTCAGCTCCTATTTTCTGTTTAATTTCCCATGCGATCACATGCTTGATAGCAGCGGCATTCTCGTCTGCCAATTCACCGGTTTCCTCTAGCAAACTATCCATCGACGAGCCTATGTATTGGGTTGTTTCAGTCGTGTATTGCCTCTGTGCTGCGTTTATTTGCAATATTTAAATCCGGCTTAGGGGTTTTCAGAGCTTTCTTAACCAAGCCATAATGTTAAGAACCCAACAGTCCCATTCCCCCTAGTTGCTCAGCCCCTCACGCGTTAAACTACCGCCCAACAAATAAAACCAATAACAGTGAATAACCAATAATTAAGGAATCGAACAGTGACTACAGAATTTGATATGAGCGGCAAGGTCGCCATGGTAACCGGCGCATCCAGTGGCTTTGGGGTGCATTTTGCGAAGATTATGGCGGCCCGTGGCGCCAAGGTGGTTGTGGCGGCGCGTCGTGCTGACCGTCTTGAGGCGCTGGTGGCTGAAATTAAAGCCTCTGGCGGTGAAGCTATGGCCGTGCGTATGGATGTGACTAGTGCGACGTCTATTGTTGAGGCCTTTGATCTGGCTGAGGCGGGTATGGGGACGGTGACTGTAGTGGCAAATAATGCTGGCATTGCGGATTTTAAGAGCGCGCTCAAGATTGATGAAGCCGGCTGGGATCAGATGATTGATACCAATGTAAAAGGCGTGTTTATTGTGGCTCAGGAGGCGGCTAAGCGAATGATGGCGGCGGGAGTTGAGGGTGCTATTGTCAATACAGCATCAATTTTGGGTCTGCGGGTGTCTTTTGGTCAGTCCAGTTATTCTGCGTCTAAAGCGGCGGTGGTTCAGCTGACTAAGTCGCTGGCGCTGGAGTGGGCGGGCAAAGGTATACGTGTTAACGCTCTGTGTCCGGGCTACTTTTTAACCGAAATGACGGCTGCGGCCTTTGATTCGCCGGAATCTCAGGCGTTCCTGAATTCCTCGCCTGCGGGTCGCCCCGGTGATATGGATGAGATGACTGCACCGTTTTTACTGTTGGCTAGCGATGTGGGTTCTTATCTACATGGTGTCGCATTGCCGGTAGATGGCGGGCAGTCTATAGGGCGCATGTAAGATTGTTATCATGGCAGGTATGGAGAGGGTATGAGCTTAGAAGATAATCGACGGGAATATGATTACGGCAAGTTAAGCCGCGAGTCGCTGGCTGATGATCCGTTTGCGCAGTTTTCTCTGTGGATGAATCAGGCGATTGAGGCGGATATTCAGGATCCTACTGCCATGAGTGTTGCTACGGTTAATGCCAAGGGCAAGCCATGGCAGCGTATGGTGCTGTTAAAAGACTTTAGCGATGAAGGCTTTGTGTTCTACACTAATCTTGGCAGTCGCAAGGCTACTGAGATTGAGGGCAATGCTCAGGTGAGTTTGCACTTTCCCTGGTTGCAGTTAGACCGGCAGGTAATTGTGGGTGGCCGTGCTGAGCGACTGGCGACGGTGGAGGTGATGAAGTATTTCTTGAGTCGCCCTAAGGGTAGCCAGTTGGCGGCTTGGGCGTCTAAGCAGAGCAGTCGGGTTAATTCTCGGCAGGCGCTGGAAACCCAGTTTGAGCAGGTGAAAGAGAAGTTTTCTAAGGGTGAGATTCCGCTACCGGATTTTTGGGGTGGTTATCGCGTGGTACCCGAGGATATTGAGTTCTGGCAGGGCGGTGAAAACCGGCTCCACGATCGCTTTTGTTTTACCCTTGAAAAAAACCAATGGAATATTACGCGACTATCGCCCTGATAAAGGCAAAGGCTTGCTGTTTTGAGGTTTGAGCCCTCTGCTGTCGCTAGAGGCCTCAAATCAAAAAGTTATATACTCATAACCTGACGTCTTTTGGATGCCACGGCAATCATGATGTCTTTTACATCGTTATTCTCGACACCAGCGCCAATCAGTATTCCCCAGCGGGCTTGCCCATGGCATAGGCAAAGAACTTGCACTGATGTTCGATGAGGTTTTGAAGGTCACTTTTGACAAAATAGGTTTTCAATTGAGGGCGAGAATATATTTGCGCATAGAACTCTTTGATAAGTTCTCGCGTTACCTCTACACCACCGTATTTGTCAAACAAGCTGTCCATTTTATTGCTCCTTGTGAGCGTACTAATCACTCTTGGTGTTACTTTTGCAGCTTTACGTGTCGATATTTTGATTACTGCCAATCTGCTAGGCTAATTGGCCTAGTGAATAACAGCTAATGTCGGCATGTTTCTGGTAGACAATTAGGCTATTACATAATGTATAAACGCATAAAAATCCAGACCCAAATAGACTGTTTAAGTTTGTTTTTAGTACGCCTATGCAAGCCCGTAGCCACTCCGATACAAGGAAGATTGGCGCTAATGGCCAATGAATTGACAAGGTACTTTTTGGGTTGGTTTAGAGGGTGCTAGTATTTAATGGCGGTAACAATAAAGCATCGGTCTCCAGCCGGTGTTTTTACATAGGCGTCTTCGTCAATGGCTTTACCAATCAAGGCCTGGGCCATGGGTGAGTCGATGCTGATCCAGTTCTGTGTTGGATCTATCTCATCGGAGCCTACGAGCCTAAAGGTTTGCTCGTCGCCAGTCTCTTCATCTTCTACAGTGACCCAGGCGGCAAAAAATACTTTGGAGGGGTCTCTGGGTTTGTCTTCGACAATGTTGGCGTCTTCGAGACGTTTGCTGAGATAGCGCACGCGGCTATCAATTTCTCGCAGGCGGCGTTTACCGTAGATATAGTCGCCATTTTCTGAGCGATCACCATTTTTTGCCGCTTCATGCACTACTTGGGTGACCTGGGGCCGTTCCACTTTCCATAGTTCACGCAGTTCGGCACGCATTTTTGCTGCGCCTTCGCCAGTGATATAAGGGGAGCTTTTAGGCCTAGGTGGACGGTAGCGCCCCATAGCTAGACGTCGCCTACTAGGTTAAATACATCCCGATAGAAGGCTAGTTCTGATTCCATGGCGCGAATAATATTGTCGGCTTTTCTAAAGCCATGACCTTCATCTGGGAATGCCACGTAGGCAACCTGAATGCCCTTGTCTTCGAGTAGCTTGACCATCATCTCGGCCTGATTGGGTGGCACTACTTTATCTTCTAAGCCCTGTAAAAATATCACGGGGCAGTTAAGGCTCTCGGCATGATGTATGGGGGAGCGCTCTAAATAGACATCTCTGTGCTTGGGGTAGGGGCCAATTAGGCTGTCCAGATAGCGTGATTCAAATTTATGGGTGTCGGTGGCCAGTGTTTCCAAGTCACCAATGCCATAGAGGCTGGCGCCGGCTTTAAAGGTGTCGGTAAAGGTGAGTGCCGACAGTACGGTGTAGCCACCGGCACTGCCGCCCCGAATTAAGCAGCGTTCTGGGTCTATCTTTTGTTGCTCGGCCAGATAGCGAATTGCGCTTTGGGTGTCTTCAACATCTGCGATACCCCAGGCGCCTGCTAATGCCTGTCGATAGGTGCGACCAAAACCTGTGCTGCCGCGGTAGTTGATATCGACTACGGCAAAGCCGCGATTGGTCCAGTATTGAATCTTTAGGTTGAGCGCGCTGCTCGTGGCGCCGGTTGGGCCGCCATGGCACATGGCGATCACGAGGGGCTGCTCATTGTCTTGACCCACCCACTGTGCGCTGGTGGGTGGATAATAAAAGGCATGTATCTGTTGGTTGTTGCCGCTTGGAAACCAAATAGACTCGGGCTGGGCAATATTGGCCTGATCGACATCTAGAGTTGAGGGCGCATACACAGAGGCAACCTGGGCTGATCCATCAATGCCAATAATTTGATTGGCCACGGCAGCGGCGCCAGCGACCATATAAACCGAACCTTGATGGCAGGCAACAGCCTGCAGGCTGCTATATTGATGGTCGGCGATGGTGAGTGTGCCGGTGGTAATATTAATAAAGCCACTTCGCCATAGGCCGCTGTCAGTCCATACACAGGCGATGGTATTAGCATCTAAAAAGTCAAAGGTGGTCATGCCTAGTTGCCATAATGGGGTGGCAAACTCGGCCTCCATTTCTAGTACTGGGGTAGCGGTACCATTTGCAAGCCGGTAGATATTCCACCAGTTACTTTTATCTGACACATAGTAAAGCGTATTGTCTGGTGACCAATGGGGCTGAAAAATAGCACATTTATTGTCGGCGCCAGCGACCGGTGTTTTTTTGGTAAGCTCGCCATTAGCAATAGTCGCCTGCCAAAGTTGAGTGGCGTCCCAGGGCATATTGGGATGTTTCCACTCGATCCAGCAAAGTTGATTCTGATCTGGACTCAGTCGCGGATAGGCATAAAAATCAGCGCCGGAAACAAGCTTCTCAACAATTGAGTGTTCATTGTTGAGTGAAATGGCGGCTAAATAATTTTCAGGTTCTCGATGATCGCTACTCTCTTCACAAACAGCAATTAAGCGCTGATTCTGGTTGTCTACTACCAGATCCGCAAAGCGCCATGGGCCTTCGCCGGTGATCGCTTGCGGTGTACTTTTATTATCCAGTGATAGCTTGTAGAGGCGCTGATCAGCGGCGTTGACAAAGTACAGGTTTTTGTCGTCTAGGGCATAGGCCATGCCGCCGTATTCATGCACCTTGCTGTAATGGCTAAAGGGTGCGGGCAGTAAGTCTGAGATATAACCGCTGCTGTCGCGGCGCATAATAACGCAGCGGCCCGCCTCCCAAGGGCGGGCTTCGACCCAGTACAAGGCATCGTCATAGGACTGTAGAAAATTAAGACTGGGTGCTGCGCGGGTTATCAGTTCGGCGCTAATGGTCGACGGCCAGCTGCCATAGGGTTTTTTACTGCGTACCATATTAGCCGCCTGCCAGTTTTACAGCATGGCCGAGTTTTTCTAACTCGGTTTTAAGTTTTTCGCGATGGTCACCTTGAATCTCAATCACACCATCTTTAACTGTGCCGCCGGTTGAGCATTTTTGTTTGAGTTGTTTAGCCAAGGTTTTGAGATCGACCTCTGCCAGGCCAATGCCAGACACTGTAGTGACCCCTTTGCCTTTACGCCCTTTAGTTTCACGGCGAATACGCACAGTACCATCGGTCTCTATGGCTTGGGGTGACTGGGTTTCTATAATACGCCCGGCATCGGTTGAGTAAACCAGCCGCGATTCTTTATTGGCCATGGGGGGTCTCGGTTAATTAACCAACACAATCTTACCAATATGCTGGCTAGATTCCATTAATGCATGTCCTTCACTTGCCTGCGACAGAGGAAAGCTACTGTGAACCATGGGCTTAAATTTACCCTCTGCAATTAATGGCCATACCTGTGATTCAACACCAGCGGCAATGCGCGCTTTGTTCTCTAGGGGTTGGGCGCGCAATGTGGAGCCGGTTAAGACCAGCTGTTTAAGCATTAGGGGCAGCAAATCAACCTGCACATTGGAACCCTGTAAAAAGGCAATACTCACAATTCTGGCTTTAGGCGCGCAGGCACTAAAGTTTTTCTGCACATAGTCACCACCGACCATATCCAGTACGACATTAACGCCATCTTCTGTGAGCGCTTTACACACCTCAACAAAGTCATCTCGGTTGTAGTTAATGGCTTTAGTGGCCCCGAGTTCTTCGCATACGGCACATTTTTCATCAGAGCCTGCAGTGGTGATGACATTGACGCCCAGCGCTGTGGCCATTTGAATAGCGGTGGTTCCTATACCACTAGAGCCACCATGCACTAGCAACCATTCTCCGGCTTTTAATTCGGCCCGTTCAAAGAGGTTATGCCAAACAGTAAAGCAGGTTTCAGGCAACGCGGCGGCATCGGCCAGCGATAGATTAACTGGTACGGGCAAGCATAATGAGGCTTCGGCAATGGCATATTCGGCATAGCCACCACCGGAGAGCAGTGCACAAACCTTATCGCCCATGGACCAATCTTCAACCAGTGCGCCAGTGGCGACTACGGTGCCTGAGACTTCAAGGCCTGGTATATCGGTCACCCCAGGAGGTGGCGGGTAAAAGCCCATGCGCTGAAAGACATCGGGGCGATTGATGCCCGCAGCCGCGACTTTAATCAGTACCTGATTATCGGCGGGCTGTGGCACGGGTCTAGAGGCGGGTTTTAAAACCTCGGGTGCACCGGGCTCGGTGATTTCAATACTGGTTTGTGTCGAGGGTAAACTCATTGCCGGTTGTGCTCGCTGTTTATTGTTTTAGAAGGCGTGAGTTTAGCTGGATACGGCCTAACTTCTCAACGCAATAAATACACCGCCACCCATTAATAACACCCCAGAGCCAATTTTTAGATACTGGGTTTTGGGTGAGGCGGCAAATGAGGATTTGGTTTTTGCTGCGACATAGGCAAAGCCTGCCATAACCGCGCCGACTGAAAATGTGGCGATTAGAAATAGCGCAGCGACATCTATTAGGGACAGGCTCTCTAAATCAAAGAAGGCAGGAAAGAAGCTGAAATAAAACAAAATGACTTTTGGGTTGCTCATTGAGGTCATTAAGCCGACCAGAAAGTTGGTTGAATGCTTGGCGGGTTTTGGGGCCTGTGCGTCTTCGGTAGAGGACTTTGCGGTGATCAGGTTAAAGCCGAGGTAAATTAGATAGACGGCGCCGATATACTTAATGATCACAAACAGGTTGCCCATTAGCTCGGCCAGCGCAGCTAGGCCAAATACAGCCAAGCTAATAAAGACAAAGTCGCCGCTGAGCACGCCCATGGCGGTTACCAGGCCCTGGCGAAAGCCTGAATCCAATGAGCGAGCGACCACCACAATAACCCCAGGCCCGGGAATTAGGGCCAGTAAGATCATGGTGCTGTAGAGTGCGAAAGCTGAGGTAATGCTCATTATTGGGTTACTGCTTTAAGTTTTTTCCAAAGTCGCCCATCGATTGCGGCGAGCCCTAGGCCAATAAAGGCCATACCGACAAAGTATCTGCTATGTAACTGTTCGTCCAGTATCAGCCAGCTTAGGAAGCTTGCGCTGACTGGCACTAGAAAGGTGACCAATACAACATTGGTGGCGCCGGATGAAGACAGTATGCGAAAGAACAATATATAACCTAGCGCGGTACACAACATACCAAGGCACAAAATAGACAGCCAGACATGCACGCTCGGGTTGGGCAGCTGGTCAGGACGCTCAATGAAAAATACTAGCGGTAATAAAATAATGCTGGCTGACGTTACTTGGCCAATGGCGGTGTTGAAGGGTGTTACCCCCATGGCTTTAAAGCGGCGGCCAAATACTGAGGCAAAGCCATAGGATATAGCGGCACCAATAATGGCCAGTTGCGCCGCTGTGCCTATGGTCATGGTTGAGCCTATGTCTAATAGCGAGGATGGACCAATCAGCACAGTGACGCCGAGCAAGCCAACCAGTACGCCAATGACTTTTTGTGGGGTCTTATGTTCATCGGATAAAAAGGCACCGGCGATAAGCACAGTGAATAATGGTGTGGTGGCATTAATAATAGAGGCCAGCCCTGCGCCTATATGGTTTTGCCCCCACACAATAAGGGCGAATGGAATAACATTGTTGAGTAGCCCAAGAATAAAAAAGGAACGCCATAGCCGAAATGATTTTGGGACTTCGTAACCAGCAATAAGCAGTATCGCCCACAATGTGATTGCGGCTATACCGACTCTTAATAAAACAATGGTTAGGGGTGGTAGCTCTGTGACAACGATGCTGATAAAAAAGAATGATCCACCCCAGAGCAGTGACAGCAACAGTAGCATTGCCCAGTCTTTGGTACCCATACTCTGGTTGATCATTGAATGAATCCTAAACGCTGTTTAGTTGGCTCTAGTGACCAATACTTTGATCCCCAACAGTAGCATAGCGCCGCCGGCAATGCGGTCAATCCAGCTACCCAACCGTTGAAATTTCTGGGTGACGCTCGGCCTTGATAATAGCAAGGTTAGCAAAGAGAACCAGGCTAGTTGCAGTACCATCATCCACAGACCATAAATCAATAGATGCTGAGCAGGGGTGTCTTGAGATAAAACGATTGTAAACAGTGATACAAAGTAGATGGGGGCTTTGGGGTTGAGTGCATTGCATAAAAATCCCAGTCCAATGGTTTTTAGCGCGGACCGCTCTGGGACAACTTCTATAGTGACTGCTTCGGCTCCGCGGGTCCTGCCTTTTAAACTACTAATGCCGAGATAGATTAGGTAGCCGCCACCCAGTATTTTAATTCCCCATAGGGCTGGTGATGAGCTGGCAATAATGGCGGAGAGACCAAGGGAGGAGTAGAGAATATGGATAGACAGACCTAAGGCAATGCCGAGGCTGCACAGCAGACCCGCGCGCTTGCCATTGGATAAGGTTTGCTGCGATACCAATACAAAATCTGGGCCAGGCGCGGCGGCGGCCAGCAGATGTATTGAGGTGATTAGGAGCAAACCTTGGTAAAGGTCCATAAATTCTCTGCTAGTTGTAGCCTGACTAAATAATGTAATAATACCTAAGTCAGCATAATGGAATGATTCCTAACTATAGGCAAACTAAAGATGGTTGAAGACTCTCTGCGAGACAAAACTTACCGCGTTATTTTTGGCACCGACACCTCTGCGGGCCAGCGTTTTGATATTGCGCTAATTTATCTGATACTGCTTAGCGTGCTGGCGATTATTCTGGGTTCTATCGAAGCGGTTAACAGCCAATACGGTGTCTGGCTATTTCGTCTTGAATGGTTGTTTACCATTCTTTTCTCGGTGGAATACCTGATGCGTATCTATTGCTCTCCCAAGCCTGCGCACTATGTTTTCAGTTTCTATGGCCTGGTGGATCTGCTCTCGGTTCTGCCGACTTATCTGGCATTGTTTTTTCCTGGTGCAAACTACTGGCTAGTTATTCGTCTGTTGCGGGTGTTGCGAATATTCCGCGTGCTCAAGCTAGTGCGCTACCTCTCTGAGGCCAATATTCTGTTGCGCTCGATGTATGCGTCGCGGCGCAAAATATTTGTCTTTTTCACGGTGGTTCTGGTGCTGAGTGTGATCTTTGGTAGCCTGATGTTTTTTGTTGAGGGACCGGAGCATGGGTTTACCAGTATTCCTCGCAGTATTTACTGGACTATTGTGACCATCACGACGGTTGGCTATGGCGACATCACGCCTCAGACGGCGATGGGACAGGTGATTGCGACCATGGTAATGCTCACAGGCTATTCCATTATTGCTATTCCCACTGGCATATTTACTGCGGAGATTGCGCGAGAGATGCATACTGAAACCAGCAATCGTCGCTGTAATGTGTGTGAGCGGACCAGCCATCATCCTGAAGCGGAGTTTTGCTATCACTGTGGAGTGACGTTGCCCGATCAAAATATTTAGCACTTTTTTTGCTCGTCTACGGTGGGCCTGTAACTGAGTGCCTCCTGATAATGAGGTAACTCTGGCTTATCTAGCCCAGCCAGATCGGCAATACTGCGGGCTACTTTTAATACACGATAAAAACCCCGAGTTGAAAGGGCAAACCTGTCGATTGCCCGATCCATTAGCCGACGCTGCTCGTGGTTGAGTGGGCAAACTTCACGCAGCTCTGCGCTGCTCAGTTGGGCATTGATCTTGCTCTGTCTTTTAATCTGCCGCTTGCGAGCTATGCATACCCGATGCTGAATGTGCTGGTTGCTGTCGCCTGATTGTTGGTCCGGCGCCTGTTGATTTAATAGCTGATGGTTTTCAATGCTGGTGACCTGAACTTGCAGGTCAATTCTGTCCATGAGTGGCCCAGAGATTTTGTTGCGATAGCGACCTACTTGGTCTGGGGTGCACAGGCAGCGCTGGGTGCCTAGGTAGCCACAGGGGCAGGGGTTCATGGCGGCGATCAATTGAAAGTTTGCTGGGTAGCGGGTCTGTGCAGCCACTCGCGAGATCATTATTTCGCCTGATTCCAATGGTTCTCTTAATACCTCTAATACGCTGCGCGAGTACTCGGGCAGTTCGTCGAGAAATAATACGCCGCAGTGCGCGAGTGAAATCTCTCCCGGTCTGGGGGTGCTACCTCCACCCACTAGTGCTGCAGCTGATGCGGTGTGATGAGGTGACTGGAAGGGGCGGCTATAAATATTGTTGCGCAAGCCCTTACCTGCGACGGAATGAACAGCCGCAACCTGCAGGGCCTCTGCATTAGTTAATGGCGGCAAAATACCGGGCAGGCGGCTGGCAAGCATGGTTTTGCCGGTGCCCGGCGGGCCATAAAAAAGTAGATGATGGCCGCCACTGGCAGCTAGTTCCAGCGCGCGTTTGGCATGTTGTTGGCCAATAACCTCATTGAGCTGATCGCCGGTTGGAGGATCCTGTGGTGTGAGTTTCTGCCAGGGCTCTAAAAGTGCCGCCTGATGTAAATGGGCCGACACCTCTAGTAAATGATTGGCCGGTAAGATAGATAACTGTTCTACTAGGGCCGCTTCTGCGGCATTACTTTGACCAATAATCAGCTGTTTGCCTCTGGCGGCGCAGCCCAGTGCCGACGGCAGCACTGCCTCAACAGGACGCAACTCTCCCGACAGTGCCAGCTCACCGATAAATTCATAGTCGGACAAACTGTCCATGGGAATCTGCCCAGAGGCGCTGAGAATACCAATAGCAATGGCCAGATCAAATCGACTCCCTTCTTTGGGGAGCTCGGCGGGGGCTAGATTAACGGTGATGCGGCGCGCTGGAAATTCAAAATGCGAGTTGATTATGGCGCTGCGCACGCGGTCTTTACTTTCTTTAACCGCGGTTTCTGGCAGGCCGACCATATGGAAGGCGGGCAGGCCATTGGACAGATGAACTTCGACTGACACCAGGGGCCCCTGTACGCCCTGTTTGGCTCTGGTTTGCACCACGGCAAGTGACATTGCACATTCCCTGTGTTGTGCGATTACTCACTTGCGACGAGAACCTCAGTGCTCGTGCAGACATCTGGCATTGTCGCGGTAAGTTATTTGTCCGTTTGTTCTTTAATAGCGACTTCGAGTTCTGCGAGTTGCTTTTCAAGTGCGTCGATTTTCTCCCGCGAGCGCATCAATACGGCGCGCTGGGTATCAAATTCTTCCTGAGATACAAGCTCTAGCTTACTAATGGTGCTCATCATGGCCGAGCGCAGGTGCTGCTGAAGTTCACCGCTAATAGCCTGTGCACCAGACAATGTCTGGTTAAGCTGCGTAAAAAATTGGTCGTATAGGTCGTCTGAATTCATGTTCTGGGCTCCATTGATAGCCAGATATTAGCAAATATTGATGGATTGATCGCGGCCTATCTTGATTTGGTGCGCTTTGTATCAAGGTTAGGGGCTATTAGTTCCAATTTGGTGCGTGATTATTTACTAGCGCCTATCAAGTTGCACCAAAATAGACCAAACGCTGCACTTTGAGAGCAATAAAACGGTAAATACACTGCTATTTAAAGTTGGCACGCAATCTGCATTATCCAGACCGAGTCATTAAATTTTATTAATAACTTTGTAATTTAACTTTATATATCTTGGGAGATATTCAAATGAAAGTATTAAAAACTGCAATCTTTGCTGCAACTATGATGTCTGGTGCTACTGCTATGGCTGCTGAAGTTTCTGGCAATGTCGCTATCGGTTCGGACTACTTTTTCCGTGGTTTCGATCAATCATTGGGTGAAGCGCTGTCTGGTGGTTTTGATGTTGGATTTGAAAGCGGTTTGTATGCCGGTGTTTGGGGCTCTTCTGTTGATGACTTCACCTCTACAGGTGGTCTAGAGCTTGATTACTACGCTGGATACGGCGGTTCATTCTCTGATTCTGTTAGTTATGACATTGGTTACATAATGTACGGCTATCCAAATGATACCCAGTATGACTTCGAAGAAGTCTATGGGAGCATTTCTTTCAGTGATTTCACTCTTGGCTTTGCAACTTCAAGCGACTGGTATGGGTCAAGCGGTAACTACGATTACTTTTACGGTGATTACGGCATGGCTCTGAGCGAAGATTTCAGCCTGGGCTTCCATTACGGCGCAACTCGCGCAGATGCTGGCGACTATGAAGATTACTCATTGTCTTTGAGCACTGAAGCTGCTGGGCTTGGTTTCGATCTAAGCTGGATCTCCACTTCTGAGTCGGGCACTGAGTACTACGCTGACAACGAGTTGGTTCTAACTATTTCTAAGTCTCTGTAATTACTGACAACCTATCTTGCTAATAAACCTGGGTGGCCCCGGCCACCCATTGGAGATTAAACATGAAACTTGTAACTGCAATTGTAAAACCGTTCAAGCTCGACGAAGTGCGTGAAGCACTGGGCGATCTGGGCGTAGCAGGCGTTACCGTAACAGAAGTTAAAGGCTTTGGTCGCCAGAAAGGCCATACCGAACTGTACCGTGGTGCTGAGTATGTGGTGGATTTTCTGCCTAAGGTAAAGCTTGAGATCGCATTGGCCGATGAAATGGTTGATAGCGCTGTTGAAGCTATTACTAAGGCTGCCCAAACCGGAAAAATCGGCGACGGCAAAATCTTTATTTCCACCCTTGAAGAAGTTATTCGTATTCGCACCGGTGAAACCGGCGTCGAAGCCGTTTAAACCTGGAGATTCTAATGAACGATATTATTGAAATTAAATACGCACTGGACACTTTCTACTTTTTGATGTCCGGTGTTCTGGTCATGTGGATGGCTGCTGGCTTCTCTATGCTTGAAGCCGGTTTGGTGCGTTCTAAAAACACCACTGAAATTCTGACTAAAAACGTTGCGTTGTACTCAATTGCTTGCTGCATGTACATGGTAATGGGCTACTCTATTATGTATGGTGGCACCGCTGATCTGATATTCCCTGACGCATGGTTTGGCAATTCAATTGGTAACGCAACGACAGCTGAAGTTTTAGCTAGCGGTGGTGATACCTACTACTCCGGTGCGTCCGACTTCTTCTTTCAGGTAGTATTTGTCGCTACGGCTATGTCTATTGTCTCTGGTGCTGTTGCTGAGCGCATGAAGCTTTGGGCCTTCCTAACCTTTGCTGTTGTGATGACGGGCTTTATCTACCCAATGCAAGGCGTCTGGTCTTGGGGTGGCGGTTTCCTAGGTGAGACTGTTGGTTATTCTGACTACGCCGGTTCCGGTATTGTGCATCTATGCGGTGCTACTGCAGCTCTATCTGGTGTTCTGTTCCTAGGTCCACGTAAGGGCAAGTACAGCGCAGACGGAAAAGTAAATGCTCTACCTGGCGCCAATATGCCGTTAGCAGCCATTGGTATGTTTATCCTGTGGATGGGATGGTTTGGTTTCAATGGCGGTTCTGAATTGGCCGTGTCTAGCGTTGAGTCGTCTAACAACGTTGCTAGCGTGTTTGTTAACACTAACGCTGCAGCTGCTGGTGGCCTTCTGGCTGCACTGATTCTGGCTCAATTCCTATATGGCAAAGCAGACCTGACTATGGCTGTTAACGGTGCGCTGGCTGGTCTGGTAGCAATCACTGCTGATCCACTGTCTGCCTCTGGTGGCATGGCGACTTTTATTGGTGCGGTTGGTGGTGCAATTGTAGTTTTGTCGGTCAAGTTCTTTGACTCAATTAAAATTGATGATCCTGTAGGCGCTATCTCAGTCCATGGTGTTGTTGGTCTTTGGGGTCTACTAGCAGTAACTATCAATTCTGATGTCACTGTTATGGCTCAGTTAACGGGTGCAGCGGTTATCTTCGCTTGGACTTTTGTGACTAGCAGTATTGTTTGGTACATCCTGAAACTGGCTATGGGCATCCGAGTCAGCGAAGAGCAAGAGTACGAAGGTGTTGATGCATCTGAGTGCGGAATTGATGCTTACCCCGAGTTTGTCAGTTCTAAGTCGTAAGGTTATACCCTTGAAGCTTTAGCCGGGGTCTTTAGACCCCGGTTTTTTTATGCCCATCATTTTATAGCTGCATAGATGCAATTTATTTTAGAAACAGGTATCTTAACAGTCATCTATATTAAACAAAGACCACAACGAAGACTTAGAACTATGAAACTGATTACCGCTGTTATTAAACCGTTTAAACTTGATGATGTTCGCGAAGCATTAGCCGATATTGGTGTGCAGGGCATAACCGTTACCGAAGTAAAAGGTTTTGGCCGTCAAAAAGGTCACACAGAGCTTTACCGTGGTGCCGAATATGTGGTGGATTTTCTGCCTAAAATTAAACTTGAAATTGCCGTTGCTCAGGATATGGTCGACAGCATTGTTGAAGCGGTTACCAAGTCAGCTGCTACTGGTAAAATAGGCGATGGTAAAATCTTTATCTCATCATTGGATGAAGTGATTCGTATCCGTACCGGCGAAACGGGCGAAGAAGCTGTTTAACTTGAACTGGATCGATACGACATCCAGAGCCCATAAGTTACCCCAGCTTAGGCTGGGGCCTCAGCTGGCATCAAGGGGGTAGAAACATGCAGTTATCCCAATATGGAACCCCCGCAGCATTGCGACTCCAAGGCTCTAATCACTCTTAATTAGGAATCTATTTTGTTTAAAACCAATCTTATGCCTGTCAAGCTAGCCTTTGCAGCTATCTTTGCCTCGCTCTGTTTATTACCTTTATTGACCACCGCTGATGTGCCCAGTACTGTGGTAAATACCATCACTGAAAAACTGACCTCGGGTAGATCTGACCTCAACTATCATGTGATTGGAGAGGCGCCAATTGATGGTTTTTACGAAGTTCAAGTTGAGAGTGGCCCTGTGCTATATGTGTCGGCCAATGGCGAGCATTTCTTTGATGGCAACCTGTACCAGGTTAAAGCGGGCCAGTTTGTGAATGTGCGCGATATGCGTCTTAACGACGAACGCCAAACTCTGTTCGCCTCGCGCTCTACCAGTGACATGATTATTTTTAAGCCTGCGGGCCAGACTAAAGCGGTGATGAACGTATTTACTGATGTTGACTGTGGCTACTGTCGCAAGCTGCATCGTGAAGTGGCCGAGCTCAATGCCTATGGTATTGAGGTGCGCTATCTGGCCTATCCTCGCGCGGGCATTCCCTCAGAGTCTTACAAAAAGATTGCCACGGCCTGGTGTGCCAAAGATCAGCAGGATATTCTTACTCGGGTAAAGAATGGAGAGAACATTGCAACGGCTGTTTGTGAGGATAATCCGGTGGCCGAGCACTTTGCGCTGGGTCGTGATCTGGGCGTTTCGGGTACCCCCTCTATTATATTAATGGATGGCACTATGATTCCTGGTTACCAGCCAGCGGCAGATCTCGCGAAAATCTTTGGCCTCAATAAGCCAAAATCCTAAAAATAACCCTGAATAATTTCTGTAATAGTATAAAATTACTGCCTTCAAAAGCGGCGTCGATTACGAGGCCGCGTTAACAGTCATTATCTCGAGGAAATTTAAGGTGCGATCGGTAAATATCGGCATCTGCGGACTAGGCACAGTAGGTGCAGGCGTATTTAACGTTTTAGGCCGCAATTCAAATACTATTAATGCACGCGCTAATTGCGAAATTACCGTAACCCAGGTTGGTGCTCGTCGCGACAATCCGAGCTGTGATACCTCTGGTACTCAGGTATCACGCGATATCTTCGATGTGGCTAAAAATCCCGCTATCGATATAGTCGTCGAATTAATCGGTGGCACTAGCGTGGCCCTCGACCTGGTGATGACAGCACTGCAACATGGCAAGCATGTAGTCACTGCCAACAAAGCATTGATTGCCGCTCATGGCACTGAGATATTTGCTGAAGCCGAGTCACGAAATCTTATTGTGGCCTATGAAGCTGCCGTTGCAGGTGGTATTCCCATTATTAAAGCCTTGCGCGAAGGCCTGTCGGCTAATCGCATCAATTGGTTGGCTGGGATTATTAATGGCACCACCAACTTTATTCTTTCCGAGATGGACAGCAAGGGTCGTGACTTTGCCGATGTGCTCACCGAAGCGCAGGAAAAAGGCTACGCTGAAGCAGATCCAACCTTTGATGTTGAAGGCATAGATGCTGCCCATAAACTGGTTATTATGGCGTCGCTGGCATTTGGTATGCCGCTTAGCCTCGACGGTATTTTCACCGATGGTATTACCAAGTTAGAGCCGCAGGATGTTTCTTATGCCCGAGAGCTGGGTTATGCCATCAAGCATCTGGGTATTGCCCGTCAGACAGAGGAGGGCGTTGAGTTGCGGGTGCACCCAACTCTGGTGCCTGAGAGCTGTTTGATTGCTGGCGTTAACGATGTGTCTAACGCAGTAATGGTCAATGCTGATACTGTGGGTACCACCTTATTTTATGGTCCCGGTGCTGGCTCCGAGCCAACCGCATCCTCAGTGATTGCCGATATTGTTGATGTTGCCCGCACTCTGCAGTCAACCCCAGATTCTTGGGTGCCTGCATTGGGCTGTGCATCCTCTGCATTGCAAAGCCAAACAGTGATGGATATTCAGGATATAGAAACCAGTTTTTATATTCGTTTTTCGGCGCTCGATAAGCCGGGCGTGCTGTCCAATGTCACCAAGATTATGGGCGATGCCGGTATTAGTATTGAAGCTATTATCCAAAAAGAACAGCCTGCTGGAGAGCAGTACGTCAACGTGATTATTTTGACCAATGCCACCAAAGAGAAGTATCTCGATGAGGCGGTCGAACATATTGAACAACTTGAAAAAGTGCGTGGCAGCGTAAACTTTATCCGTGTAGAGCACCTGGACCAGTAAATGAAATATATAAGTACCCGTGGCGGTGTTGAGCCAAAAAGTTTTGAAGATGTCATTCTCACCGGACTGGCATCTGATGGTGGTCTGTTTGTACCAGAGCAGTTGCCCCAATTTAGCCAGCAAGAAATTGCCTCTTGGGCCGGCCTCGGCTATGAAGAGCTAGCACTAAAAATAATGACCCCATTTGTCGATGGGGCCATTCCCCAAGACGATTTAAAACAGCTGATCGACAAGTCGTATGCCACCTTTCGTCATGGCGCAATTGCACCGCTGGTGCAGACCGGTCACAACGAATGGATCTTAGAACTGTTCCATGGGCCAACGCTGGCCTTTAAAGATTTCGCCCTGCAGTTTTTGGGAAACCTGCTTGATTACACCTTGGGAAAGCGCAACCAGAAAGTGGTTATTATGGGCGCTACCTCGGGTGATACAGGCTCTGCAGCCATTGAAGGCTGTCGTCGCAGTAAGCATGTTGATATGTTTATTCTGCACCCTCACGAGCGGGTGTCTAACGTACAGCGCCGCCAGATGACCACTGTTCTTGCTGATAATATTCACAATCTGGCTCTCGAAGGTAACTTCGATGATTGCCAGAATATGGTCAAAGCCAGCTTTTTTGACCAGTCATTTTTACCCGATGGCCGCCAGTTGGTCGCGGTTAACTCCATTAATTGGGCGCGCATAATGGCGCAGATTGTCTATTATTTTTGGGCATCACTGTCATTGGGTGGGCCGCAGCGCAAGGTGTCCTTCTCGGTGCCCACCGGCAACTTTGGTGATATTTTTGCCGGTTATCTGGCTCATAAAATGGGGCTGCCGATTGAGCAGTTGGTGATAGCCACCAACCAAAACGATATCTTGCATCGCTGCATTAGCGATAATGACCACAGTACTCGACCCCTAGAACAGAGCTTGGCGCCGAGTATGGATATTATGATTTCGAGCAATTTTGAGCGCTTGCTATTTGATCTCTATGGACGCGATGGCGATGCCATTGCCGAGTTAATGAAAGATGCTAAAGCAGGTCATATGAATCTGAGCGACAGTGCGCTAGTGGAAGTGCGGAAGTTATTTTCCAGCTACCGCTGCGATGATGAAGGCATGCTTAAAATTATTAGCGATGTTAATCGCGATAGCGATTATCTTCTCGATCCGCACACGGCCATTGGTCTTGAAGCGGCGCGTCAATGTCGTCGTAATCTAGAAACCCCAATGGTGACTCTGGCCACGGCGCATCCTGCCAAGTTCCCCGATGCGGTGAAGCAGGCGGGTTACCCTCATGATCCGGAGTTGCCAGCGCATATGGCCGATCTCTTTGAACGAGAAGAGCGTTTTACGGTGCTGGCCAATGATCAGGGTGCGGTGCATCAATTTATGAAGGATCATATTATTTCTTAGTGGCGTAGCCCGATTAACTAATACTTTAGATCGATAATAATAATGACAATAAGAATTTTTAAAGACGCTACAGCTGTTATTACCGGTGCCGCTACCGGCATAGGTAAAGCGCTCGCAATAGAACTCTCCAACCGCGGTTGCACCGTGGTACTGACCGACAGACAAATTGCACTGGCTGAAGAAGTTGCCGCCGAGATTGTGAAAAAGGGTGGTGATGCCTGGGCGCGTGAGCTGGATGTCTGTGACTATGATCTCATGCAGACTATTGTGGATGAAGCGGTCTCAAAGACCGGTCGTCTAGATTATATGTTTAACAATGCAGGTATCGGTATTGGTGGCTTTGCTGATGAGTATGAGATCAGTGATTGGAATACCACCATCGACGTTAATTTGCGCGGTGTGACTAATGGCGTTCAGGCTTGCTATCGAACTATGGTAGCCCAAGGGTTTGGTCATATTGTTAATACCGCCTCTATGGCAGGCCTAGTGCCTACTGCGAGTCAGATTGCCTATAGCACTACCAAATTTGCTGTCTCTGGTCTCACTCAAGCACTGCGTGTGGAAGCGGAGATGAAAGGGGTAAGAGTGAGTGCCCTATGCCCAGGCGCAATCGATACGCCTCTGCTTACTGGCGGTGTTTATGGGCGTCTGCCCAAAGGCATCACCCGCGAAAAAGCCGCTGCCTACTGGGCGAAGTTAAAGCCCATGCCGGTGGAAGAGTTTGCCGTTGAGGCGCTGGATAAGGTGGCTAAGAATGTACCGCTTATTATTGTGCCCGGCTGGTGGCGCGGTATGTATTGGATGTACCGTCTATCTTGGGGCCTGTGGTTTAAAAATGCTAAAAAAGACCTAGGAAGAGTCATGAGGATGACTAAGCGTAAGTAAGCTGAGTTTCTCCGGTATCCTGCTGGCATCCAGTTATCGTGCTCACCGTCCCCAGTCATCCTTCACTATGCTCAGGATGACAGTGTAGTGGATTCACAAATCCATCACCGTTAACCTTAATTTATTTATTTGGTTGACAACGCCAGAGTTGGCCCTATCATTTGTTGCTTAGCCCCTGAGATACCGGAGTTTGGCCATGTCACCCCAAGAAGGATCTGTCGTTCGCAACGACTGGACGCGCGAAGAAGTACTCGCCTTATTCAACCAGCCTTTTAACGACCTGCTATTTGATGCTCAGGTCACGCATCGCAGGCACTTTAATCCCAATCAGGTTCAGCTCAGCACCTTGCTATCGATCAAGACAGGCGCCTGCCCAGAAGACTGTAAGTACTGTCCGCAGAGTGCACGCTATGACACCGGCCTTGAAAAAGAGAAGCTACTGCAAATTGAGCAGGTGATTGAGGCGGCGAAAATAGCCAAGGCCAGTGGTTCTAGCCGTTTCTGTATGGGTGCAGCATGGCGTTCGCCCCACGATCGCGATATTCCTGCGGTGGCTGAGATGATTCGCGAAGTGAAGTCATTGGGTCTGGAGACCTGTATGACACTGGGCATGTTATCTGAAGAGCAGTCCGACAAGTTAGCCAGTGCCGGCCTCGATTATTACAACCATAATTTGGACACCTCCAAAGAATTCTACGGGGACGTTATTACGACTCGCACCTACCAAGACCGTCTAAATACCTTATCCAATGTGCGCAACTCCGGTATAAAAGTCTGTGCCGGTGGCATTGTGGGTATGGGTGAAGAGCAAAAGGATCGTGCGGGATTACTGATGGAGCTGGCCAATCTGCCGGTTCATCCAGAGTCTGTACCAATCAATATGTTGGTGAAAGTAGCGGGCACACCTATGGCAGATCAGGCTGATCTCGACCCCTTTGAATTTATTCGCACCATTGCGGTAGCGCGACTGATGATGCCTAAATCCTATGTCCGCTTATCAGCCGGGCGAGAGGATATGAATGAGCAGATGCAGGCCATGGCTTTTATGGCTGGTGCTAATTCTATTTTCTATTGCGAAAAATTGCTGACTACCCCCAATCCTAAAGCCAATACCGATATGCAGCTATTTGAGCGTTTGGGTATTGCCCCTGAAGAGTATCAGGTGGATAAGGATAGCGATGAGCAGGAAGCTGAGCTACATCAAACTATTGCCGAGGCCAAGACCGACTCAATGTTTTATCGAGCAGGCTAGTTCTGTTGGTGAGTTCTTTAGATACGACCTTGCAGGCGGCGCTCGATGAACGTCGTCAGCAGCACCTCTATCGTCAGCGAGTTAATGTAGCCTCGGGCTGTGGCTCTGCGCTGGAGGTTAATGGCGAGTCGCTTCTTAACTTTTGTAGCAATGATTACCTAGGTTTAGCTGGGCACCCCGATATTGCCGCGGCATTAAAAGTGGGCGTTGATACCTATGGCACGGGCAGTGGTGCATCGCATCTTATTAGCGGCCATTCGGTTGCCCACCAACAGTTGGAAGAACAGCTGGCTGAGTTTACCGGCCGTCCCCGGGCACTGCTCTTTAGTACCGGCTATATGGCTAATCTGGGTCTGATTAATGCCTTGGTAGGGCGCCATGATCTGGTCCTTCAAGACCAGCTTAACCACGCCTCTCTGTTAGATGGTGGCCGTCTCTCGCGGGCGGATTTCAAACGCTATAAACACAGTAGTCTGTCGAATTTACAGACGCAGCTTGAGCAGAGTTCGGCCAGTCGCAAACTGGTGGTGACTGATGGCGTGTTTAGTATGGACGGTGACGTAGCGCCACTGCCTGAGATAAGTGCCTTAGCTGCTGAGCATAACGCCTGGCTCATGGTTGACGATGCCCATGGTGTTGGTGTGCTGGGTGCCACTGGTGCCGGTATTGTTGAGCAGCAAAATCTTTCCATAGAACAGGTGCCAATACTTATGGGCACTCTGGGTAAAAGTTTTGGTACCTTTGGTGCCTTTGTTGCCGGTAGCGAGGCATTAATTGAGACCTTAATTCAGTTTGCCCGCAGCTATATTTACACCACTGCTCTACCGCCTTCGATTGCTTGCGCGACCAGTGCGAGCTTAAAAATAGTCCAGGAAGAGCAGTGGCGTCGCGATTATCTCAATTTGCTGGTTAAACGGTTTAGAGCGGGTGGGCAGCAGATTGGTCTGCAGCTAATGGCGTCTGATACGCCAATTCAACCGGTGCTAATTAATGATGATCTGCGGGTGAGCGAGATTAGCCAGCAGCTGCGGGAAAAAGGCGTTATGGTTGGCGCGATTAGACCGCCTACCGTGCCCAAAGGCAGCGGCAGATTACGCATCTGTTTATCGGCAGCGCATAGCGAACAGCAAGTCGATCAGTTGCTTGAGGCGCTGGAGTCAGTGGGTGCTTAACAAACTTCAGCAACCCATAGTTATGATTCATGGCTGGGGTACAGACAGTCAAATTTGGGGCTCATTTAAGCAGTTTCTAGATAGTTATGCCGAGGTCAATACTTTCGATCTGCCCGGCTTTGGTGATGCGCCACCTTTAGATGATTACAGCGAAGCCAGCCTTATCAGTTGGATGGCACACAGCTTACCCAGTCACTGTTATCTTATTGGACTCTCTCTGGGCGGCATGCTGTGCCGTGCCTTTGCGGCCCAGTATCCTGAACGGGTAGCTGGTCTAATAACCATTAGCAGTAACCTACAGTTTGTTGCCAGTGAGCAGTATCCACATGCTATGGCTGCAGATAATTTTAATAGTTTCACAGACAGCTGGGCGCAGAACAGTCAGACCTGCCTTAAACGTTTTGCCGGTTTACAGTCTCAGGGCGATATACAGCAGCGCCAGCTTATTCGCACATTGCGTGGCATGGAGTCGAACATTGATTCTGTTGCTGGCGAAGAGCTATTAGCGCTGTTGGGGCGATTGGATAGTCGGTCTACTATGGCCGAGATACAGTGCCCCTCATTAAATATTTTTGGCCAAATTGATGCCTTGGTTCCAGTGGCCGCCATTGAACAAATTGCTAATTCAGTGATTATCCCAGGGGCTGGTCATCTACCTCATTTAACTGCCACTGATGATGTTGTAGAAAAGATAAGTCACTTTTTCGAGAGCCAGCGTTACCGTCTTGATAAAGAAAAAGTCGCGGAGTCTTTTGGTCGGGCGGCTAAACGTTACGATGCGGTGGCGCAACTTCAGCATCGCATTGGTGAACAACTGCTAAACAGTATTTCACGTGCGGATTGCCCGGAAAATATTGTTGATCTGGGTTGTGGTACCGGCTACCACAGCGTCCAATTGCAGGCTCGATTTCCCACTTCTCGGGTGACCGGAGTCGATATTTCTCCCGGCATGTTGGCCTATGCTCAGGCCCACTATCCGGCATGCCATTGGCTGTGTTCAGATGCAGAAAATCTCGATTTGGCCAGCGCGTCCCAGGACCTTATTTTTTCAAATTTTGCGCTGCAATGGTGTGACGATTTACCTCGTCTGGCCGCAGAACTCTATCGTGTTTTGGCCGCGCATGGACAGCTATTTATAGTCGTACCTGGGCCACAGACATTAGTGGAGCTACGCGCGGCATGGGCTGAGGTCGATGATGGTGTGCATGTTAATCGATTTGCCAGTTTGCAACAGTGGCAGACTGCCTTCACCGAGGCCGGCTTTAATACGGTTAATTTGCAGTCGTCTGCCGTGACTGAACAGCACCAGTCGGTCAGGGAGTTACTCTTAGAACTAAAAAATGTGGGCGCCCATAATAACAATGCAGGCAAGGCCAACCATTTAACCGGCAAGCGGCAGCTTAAAGCGCTCTATAATGCCTATGAACAATTTCGGTTGCCCGATGGTACTCTTCCCGCAACCTGGGAAATTATCAGCGGATATATTGTTAAAGATTAAATGTTAAGCATTAAATAGATTTTAGGGTGAACACCTATGGCCAATAAATGGCTATTTATTTCTGGTACCGATACCGATGTGGGCAAAACAGCCATTGCCACTGGCTTGCTGTGGGCGGCTAATAATGCAGGCCTGAGAACAGCAGCTATTAAACCTGTGGCCGCAGGCTGTGAAGATAGCGGTGCTGGGTTGCAAAATGATGATGCCTTGCAGTTGCAGGCCATTGCCAGCCATAAGTTGCCCTATCAGCAGGTTAATCCGGTGGCATTAGAGGCGGCCATTGCACCGCATATTGCGGCACAGGAGGTGGGTAAAACATTGTCGGCATCGCGACTGGTGGGTTTCTGTCGCGGTGTTGCTATGCTGCCTGTTGATATGGCCCTAATCGAAGGGGCTGGCGGCTGGCGAGTACCGCTTAATAACCGCGAAACACTTGCCGATGTGGCCCGAGAACTAAGTTGCCCCGTAATAATGGTGGTAGGCATGCGACTGGGTTGTTTAAACCATGCGCTGTTAACGGCAGAGGCGATTCGGCGTGACGGTTTACAGATTGCCGGCTGGGTGGCCAATGTAATTGACCCAGATATGCCGCGATTAGATGAAAATATTGCTACACTAAAGCGCCTATTTAATGAGCCCTGTCTGGGTGTTGTGCCTAGGCTGACCAATCTGACACCGGAGCAGGTTGGCGGTTACCTAAGTTTACCGGCTGAGTTTGAGAGATAATCATGAGCGAAGAAGAAAAGTTATCTGCAGAGGATATGGAGCGGGTCGAAAAATACCTTAACAGTGGTTTCAATACTACTGAGCGCAAACCCTTTCGCGGCTTTATATTACTGGGTGGTATCTGGCTAATAATCGCCGGTCTGGGATGGGTAAGCTATTATATTGGTAAACAAGCTGGCTATCTGTAGCCGGCCCATCAAGCTGTTAAATTTAGCCTAACCTGCATACAATTTAAGTGGCAACCAACTAATGCAAATTGTCACTCGGCCCGTTGACCTCAGTAGCTGTAACTTTCCCGAACAGCTCGACCCGCTTCTGCAGCGCATTTATCAGGCGCGGGGCATCAGTAATCAAGAGCAGCTGGATCGCCAGCTCTCCTGTCTTCCCAAGCCAGCTTCCATGCACGGCGTCTCTGCTGCTGTTACGCGTTTGGTCTTGGCGCTAGAACAAAAACACCAGATTATGATTGTTGGCGACTTTGATGCCGACGGTGCAACCAGCTCAGCATTGATGGTGTTGGCACTCACGGCCATGGGTTATGCTAATGTCGAATTTTTGGTGCCCAATCGCTTTGATTATGGCTATGGCCTAACCCCAGAGATTGTTGATCTCGCCGCCCAAAAGTCTCCAGATATTATTATTACCGTCGACAATGGGATCTCCAGTGTTGAGGGTGTTGCCCATGCTAATAGCCTTGGTATAGAGGTTATTGTTACCGATCACCATCTGCCCGGTACAGTACTTCCCGCCGCGGTGGCGATTGTCAATCCCAATCAACCTGGCTGTGACTTCCCGAGTAAAAACCTTGCCGGTGTGGGTGTGGCATTTTATTTACTCAGTGCACTGCGCGCCGAACTGCGCCGACAAAATTGGTTTGCCGAACAAAATCGCGTTGAGCCCAATATGGCCAGTTGGTTGGATCTGGTGGCGCTGGGCACTGTAGCGGATGTGGTGCCCTTGGATCAGGTAAACCGTGCTCTGGTTTATCAGGGTCTGCTGCGAATTCGCTCCGGTCGCTGTCGTCCTGGCATACAGGCGCTGCTGCGCATAGCGGGTAAAAATCCTGCGCGTCTGGTGGCCACTGACCTAGGGTTTGCACTGGGCCCAAGGCTAAATGCCGCCGGCCGACTCGATGATATTTCACTGGGAATTCAGTGCCTGCTGACCGAAGACGCAGAACAGGCGATGAATACTGCCCGCGCGCTTGATGAGTTAAATCAAGACCGTAAATTGATTGAGCAGGATATGCAGCGCGAGGCGCTGACGATTGTGGAAAAGCTCGTTTTTAGCGCAGAGGCAGAACTGCCATCGGCGCTATGCCTATTTCAGCCGGACTGGCACCAGGGTGTGGTGGGACTATTGGCGTCGCGCATCAAAGAAAAATACCATCGCCCGGTAGTCGCCTTTGCCCGCGGTGACCGTGGCGAATTAAAGGGATCGTCACGCTCGATTCCCGGTCTGCATATTCGCGATGCGCTGGACGTTGTGGCAACCCAGAACCCTGGCTTGATTACTAAGTTTGGTGGCCATGCTATGGCCGCTGGTCTAAGCCTTGAGGAAAATAAACTCTCTGAGTTTGAACAGGCCTTTGCCGCACAGGTGGCTAAATCATTAAGTGAAGATGACCTGCAGGCTAAATTAGTTACCGATGGCAGCTTACAAACTGACCAGCTAAGTATGCACACCGCTGAGTTATTGCGCGATAGCGGCCCCTGGGGGCAGCTATTTCCCGAACCCTGTTTTGAGGGCAACTTTGTTATTGTCCAGCAGCGTATTGTCGGTGAAAAACACCTAAAGCTGGTACTGGCCCCTCATGGCCAACCTCAACTGGCTATAGACGCTATCTGGTTTAACATTGATACTGCAGTTTGGCCAAATCATAACGCTGGCGTTGTACGCTGTGTATACCGTTTGGATATTAATGAATTTCGTGGTCAAGAAAATCTGCAATTGCTGGTTCAACATATACAGTCTATGAATAATAATTAGAAATAATAAGTAGAAAAACTATGAGTTTAAAAACCGATCTGCGCGCTGATTTAATTCTGTTGCTTACTGCCTTTATTTGGGGTTTGGCTTTTGTTTATCAGCGTACTGGTATGGATCATATTGGCCCCATCACATTTACCTTTGGGCGATTTTTTATCGGTGCGCTGGTCATTTTGCCGCTCTGGTATGCAATAGAAAAGCCAAAACAAATTTTTGCCATTAATGCGATTAATAAAAAAGCCGCATTGCTGGGGCTGGTGCTCACCGCAGGCATGCTGTTGCAGCAGTGGGGCATGGTGTATACCACTGCCGGACGAGCAGGTTTTTTAACCGGTGTTTATATTATTTTTGTGCCAATAATTGGCATATTTTTCCGTAACAAGACTCAGTGGCCCACCTGGGTCGGCGTGGCCATGGCAATGGTCGGGCTGTTCTTTTTGGGACAGGTGGATAGTGACGAATTATTTACCGGTGATATTTTGATTCTGTTCGGTTCCATACTGTTTGCTCTGCATATGATTTTTACAGGCAAGCTAGCCAATCAAACATCGCCATTTCGCTTAATCTTTATCCAGTTTGTGGTTGCAACAATCATAAGCTTTATTCTGGTGCCCATATTTGAAAGTTGGGACTGGCAGGGTATCTTAGGTGCAGGTGTAGCATTACTCTATGTGGGTGTTATGTCATCTGGCGTCGCTTTTTGTTTGCAGGTGGTTGGACAGCGGACAGCGCCAGCCTCTCACGCCTCCATTATTCTGAGTTTTGAATCTGTCTTCGCAGCGCTCTGTGGCTGGTGGTTATTGGATGAATACCTGACTGATCCGGAACTTATTGGCTGTGGTTTGATTCTGGCGGGCGGTTTAATGTCACAACTCAAAGTGCTGCTCAAGAAATCTGCAGGTGATCCCATTGTGCATCCCCATGGAGTTAATTAGGGTTCCTGAGGTCATACTGGCAGAATCATTAAAAGGCGATAGAGATGAATCGACGAACATGGATACAGCGAATAGGTCTAGGCTTTTTGGCCATGGCCAGCAGCGCTAAATTATGGGCTTTAGAGCAGCTTGACCTAGCAGACAGTGATTGGAAGCAGCGGCTCACCGAGGGCCAGTATTATATTCTCCGTGACGAGGGGACCGAACCCGCGGGTTCAAGCCCCTTAAATGACGAACATAGAGAAGGCGAGTATCAATGCGCTGGATGTGAGCTGCCATTATTTACCTCTGCAATGAAATATGAAAGCGGCACAGGCTGGCCTTCATTTTTTACTTATATTGATAATCATTTAGAGACTAAACGAGATTTTAAATTGATCTGGCCGCGTATCGAATACCACTGCGCACGCTGTGGCGGTCATCAGGGCCATGTCTTTAATGATGGCCCTAAGCCAACGGGTCAACGCTGGTGTAATAATGGTTTGGCGCTTGTGTTTGTGCCCAGTGCTTAGTGAATATTTGGTAGAAGTGCTATTTATTAGAGGCGCCTTTCATCAGGGGCTCTAAATAATCTTTAATAACATCCTTAATAATTGGCTGCGCCAGCGTCGTTGGGTGCAGCCCATCTTCCTGAATCATGCCCTCAGTAATGGCTAGTTCCTCTAGTTGAAAGGGAATTAACATGACCTTTTCCTGCTCAGATAGCTGCGGATAGACCGCGGCGAACGCATCTGAATAGCGGCGGCCATAGTTAGGTGGCAGGCGCATCCCAAAGAGCACTGGCTCGGCACCGGCTTGGCGGCACAGCTCAATCATTGCCAGCAAATTACGTTGCATCAGATTGAGCGGTTGGCCGCGCAGACCATCATTGCCACCCAACTCTAAGAGTACATAATCAGGACTGAATTTCTCCAGTAATAGAGGTAATCGGTTTAACCCGCCCCCTGTGGTATCGCCGCTAATACTGCCATTAATAATTTGATGCCCGTCGCCCAAGTCATCTTTCAATAGCGCCACCCAGCCATTTTCTTGATTGACCCCATAGCCCGCGCTGAGGCTATCACCTAAAACCAATAGCGTTGATCCATAAGTGTTGGCACCGAGTAACATAACCAGGCAACATAGACGCCGAATCAAAGTGGTGGTTATAAAAAGCCGCATAAAGTATCTCTATAATTGTTTTAATCACTGCCTGCAGTGTATGCAATTTTGGTAGCAATGGACATTTGAAATGATCGAAGTCAGTAATATCAGTAAGCAAGTCAGTACCACAGAAGGTACGCTAAGGATTTTGGATAAGATCAACTTATCGTTGGCAGCTGGTGAGAGTTTAGCCATTGTCGGGCCCTCTGGGTCAGGTAAGTCAACATTGCTGGGTATCTTGGCTGGTCTTGACCTACCGACAGCGGGCTCAGTTAGTCTTAATGGTCAGGATATTACCGCCATGGATGAGGAGGGTCGCGCCGCGGTACGAGCAGGCCATGTGGGTTTTGTTTTTCAGTCATTTCATCTGTTGCCGGGATTAACCGCTCTAGAAAATGTTGCACTACCATTAGAGCTGCAGGGTGATAAAGACGGGCCTAAAACCGCCGCCTACTATTTGCAGCGAGTAGGTCTGGAGCATCGCACCACCCACTATCCGCGCCAGTTATCTGGTGGTGAACAGCAACGAGTCGCGGTGGCTAGAGCCTTTGCCTGTCGGCCAACCATTCTTTTCGCCGATGAGCCGACCGGAAATTTGGATACAGGTACTGGCGAGAAAATTAATGACCTGCTGTTTGACCTGAATAAGGAAGAGGGCACTACATTAGTGCTGGTAACCCATGAACATAATCTTGCCGCTCGCTGTGGTCAGCGTCTGGTTTTGGCTGCGGGTCTTCAGGTTGAAGAGCGCGCTGTTAAGAAAAAGCCTGGGGCTAAAAAGGTAGCGGTTAAAAAGAAGGCAGTTAAAAATTCTGCAGTCCCCAAGCCAAACGCAAAAGCTGTAGCGAAGCCGAAAGCAAAAGCGAAATCTAAGCCGAAAGCGATACCAAAAGCTAAGTCGAAACCTAAAGTAAAACCAAAGGCCAAGGCTGCTCCAAAAACAAAAGTAGCTCCAAAATCAAAAGCTGCCCCCAAAGGCAAGCCAAAAGTTAAGGGTAGTAAACGCTGATGCAAGCCTTAAGAATGTTGCTGCGCACTTGGCGCGGCGGTCAGTTGGGTCTCATTGTTTGGTCGCTGGTACTGGCAGTGTCAGTGGTGACTTCCGTGTCATTGCTGGCCGAACGCATTGAGCGCGCGCTAACCGCAGAATCTAGTGCCTTTCTGGCCGCTGATTTAGTAGTGCGCAGCAATAAGCCAACGCAACAGGCATGGATAACCGAAGCGCAACTTCAGGGCGTTGAAACCTCACAGATGGTGAGCTTTGCCTCCATGGTGTACCACCAGTCAGATATGCACCTGGCCTCTATCAAAGCGGTACAAAGTAACTATCCGTTGCGCGGCTTAATTAAACGTTCAACGACGCCATTTACATTGAATGAAAGCCTGATAGAGACGGTCGATTATGGGCCAGCGTCTGGTGAAACTTGGGTCGATGCGCGACTGTTACCACTACTTAATATTAAACTTGGCGACAGTATAGAGCTTGGCGATACGGACCTAAGAGTGACCCAGATAATTGTCGAAGAGCCCGATGGTGGTTCCTATAGCTTCTTTGGTGCACGTGTACTGATGAACTGGGACGATGTTGCAGCCGCAGGCATAGTGCAACCCGGCAGCCGTGTGACCTATAAGTATTTAATGGCCGCGCGTGCTGACCAGGATGCTTTTGCCGGCTACAGTGACTGGCTGAAAGATCAGCTGAGTATTCATGATCGTCTTATTACGCCAGATGAGGCCCAAGCCAGTATTGCCAGCACCATGGATAGGGGAAGACGCTTTTTATTATTGGCTGGCAGCATTGGTGTGGTGCTGGCTGGTATTGCACTGGCTCTTGCCAGCCATCATTTTGCGGCGGGCCAAACGCAGCAAGTAGCTCTGCTTAAAAGTTGGGGTATCTCTGCCAGTCGAGTGCGGACCCTGTATCTACAGCAGAGTTTATGGCTGGGTGTTGGTGGCTCGGTTGTTGGACTATTAGTAGGCTATGGTTTTTCTGAATTATTAATTTCAATTGTGCGTGAGTGGTTACCGATCGCACTGCCGAGTGCTGGTATGAGGCCTTGGATAACCGGCATGGCCACTGGTCTGCTCTGTTTGGGTGGCTTTACCTTGCCTGCACTTTGGCATTTACCGGCACAGTCTCCGCTGGCGGTATTGCGTCAGGATGTTCAAGTTGCGCCGGTGAGTTCCGCTATCCGCGGTGCCTTTGGCATAGCGGCCGTGGCTGGATTACTGCTGTGGTATAGCAATAGTCTGTATCTGTCGCTGGCCATTTTGGCTGGCTTTGCGCTGACCGCATTGGCCACTGTTATTATTGGCTTGGCGATGCTGCGCCTGGGCAAAAATTATGGCCAGAGTCTGGGTAGCATCTGGCGTTTAGCGCTAAATAACTTATGGCGACGCAGATCGCAAAGCCTGATCCAGATGGTGGGCTTTTCGGGGGCCATTGCGCTGCTGATGATTATGGTTGTGGTACGCACCTCATTAATTGACGAGTGGCGCTTTCAGTTGGCAGAAGATGCACCCAATCACTTTTTGGTCAATGTAGCGCCCTACGAACTCGATGGTGTGCGCGACTTGGTCAATGCACAAAATCTTGAGACGGCCGGCTGGTACGCCATGGTACGCGGAAGAATGACCGCCATTAATGGGCAGCCAATAACCGAAGCACAAAAAGATAGCCACGAGTCTTTCCGCCGTGAATTAAACCTTAGTTGGACTGCAGAATTGCCCGAGGGCAATAAGGTCACTGAAGGGCAGTGGTGGGACGAGGTGGATAGCGCCGCAACCATTGCACCGGTGTCCCTCGAAGATGAGATAGCCGAAGAGCTTGGGTTAACGTTGGGCGATCGAATTACCTTCAGTGTGGGTGGTCTGACATTTGAGTCAGAGGTGGTCAATACCCGCACTCTCAACTGGGACAATATGACGCCTAACTTCTACTTCCTATTTCCCGAAGGCTTGTTAGAGGAGTATCCGCGCACCAGCATGACTAGCCTGTATATTCCGCCACAGCAAAAATTGTTGGTCAATGACTTGCTGCGCAATTACCCCACGGTGCAGGTGATAGAGTTAGATAAAATTATTGATCGCATTCGTACCATTGTGTCGCAGGTCACTCGTGGTCTAGAAGTAATGACAATGTTAATACTAAGCTGCGGTGTACTGGTGATGTTTGCCGCGGTGAGTCTGTCAATGTCAGAGCGCCTCCAAGAGAGCGCCATACTGCGCACGCTGGGTAGTTCCAGACGTCTGATATTGGGTATTCAGCTAGTAGAGTTTAGTACTTTGGGAATAATGGCAGGCCTTTTGGCTGCTATTGGCGCCGAAGCTGCCGTGGCTATGCTGCAACGCTTTATGTTTGATCTGCCCTTTGCACTGCATCCATGGTTATGGGTCGCAGGCCCATTGGCTGGTGGGCTGTTAGTTGGCGCATTAGGTGTTGGTTACAGCCGCAAAGCGGTGGTGCAGCCGCCGCTAGAAGTGCTAAAGAGCCTGTGAGCGCCTACTGCAGCGGTAGCTGTATATGGAAGGTGGTCCCGACATCTGGATCTGAGGTCACCGCGATCTGCCCCTGATGCTGCTCTGTGATAATAAAGTGGGAGAACGACAGGCGTTTGCCTGCATCGTAGGAACCATTGGCATCGCCATCGGCGGCAAAGGGTTCAAAGATAGTTTTCTGGTCGTCTATGCTGATGCCGCGACCATTGTGGTGGATACGCACCCACAGATTTTCATAAAACTTGGTGACTTCAATATCTATTTCAGGAGAGTGGTCCAGATCATCAACTTTGCCAAGGGCATAGCATGAGTGACGGAACAGGCTTAGAAATACCTGCTGTAGTTCGGTGATATAACATGCCAGTTCAGGCACATCAACAGCGTAATCAATACTTACTTTGATATCGCGAAACCTTAGGCCCGCCATTACCGACAGTACATCATTGGCCAGTTCGACACTGTGGTTAATAATATCCTTCATATCAGCCAAGACTTTTTGACCGCCCCCGCTGCCAGAATAGTCGACTAGATTACTGATCACCGACGTCGCCTGCTGACCACGAATCATGGCGTCTTCTAGCAGTTCATTGAGTCCCATGCCATCGATAGGTTCATCGGTTAGGCCAAGCCGCACTGTTTGCACATCTTTAAGAATCGCACGCAGTGGAATATTAATATCATGGGCCATAATGGACGCCATCTCGCCCATAGAGGACATCTTGTCACGCTGAATTAGCAATGTTTCGTTGTGCACACGCTGAGTTACATCATCGATCAAAATCACCACACCGGTCTCCAGCTGGTTCTGCAATGGATAGATGGTGATATCAAAATGGTACTGGCCGCGCTGGCTGTATTTGATGGTCAGGGTTTTATTGTCATCCTGTGCCTGCTTAATCTGTTGCGGCGTGATAGTAATGGTCGGGTAGGCCTGCCATAGGTCCACACCCATTACCGCACTTGATGCAATGCCACTGATTTCTTCGGCGCGCTGATTCCACTGGGTAATCTGATTTTCTTTGTTAAGACCAATCAGCATTAGCGGCATAGAGCTGAGGATGCTGGTGATATAGGATTCTGAGCTGAGCAGGCGGGCGGTGGTGTCACGGTGCTCGGCCACTTCGTCTTCAAGGGTTGCTGTGCGCTCTTTAACGCGCAGCTCCAGCTGAGTGCGGATCTCTTCAAGCTCATTATTATAGCGGCGCGCCTGGCGACGGCTAAAGAACAGGCGCAGAGCGGTAATAGATACGGCAATAATCAAGATGCCACTGGAAAAATTAGCGACGTATTGCCAGTTGGTAGAGCCGTCACTGTTGCGCACAAACCAAAAAATATCAGCAGCGGCGAGCTGACTGTAGGCTAAGGTAATTATTAAGGCGACAATATTTTTTAACTGCTTGGACACAGGCTTATCTCTGGTTCGTTTGCTGTTGATTATTATAGCCTTGAAAACGCTGTTGTCAGTTACCAAAATGATTATCCTGTGCAGATTATTTGCCTAGCCAGTATTCCTTTTTTTTCTTGTTCTTTGGCCAGTCTATTTTCTCTAACAGACTAAGTCGCCTAAGACGAACAACTGACCGATAGTTGATCTGCCCAATTTGGTGGCAGGCCGGCGTATTTCTCTGCTGGTGGATGTTCTTCAAAGGGGCTCTGCAGCACATTTAGCATCAAATGCACTTCGCTGTAATCTCCCTGCTTGGCGGCATCTATGGCTGCCTGTGCTATATAGTTGCGTAGCACGTATTTGGGGTTTAAGGCGTTCATGCTTTGTTGGCGCTGTTGGTCTGTGAGGTTCTGTTGCGCGAGTCTAGTGCTGTATTTTTCTGCCCAGACATCAAAGCCCTCACGGTCTACAAATTGATCTCTAATTGATTGATTGTCATCTGAAAACGCACTCAGTGCCCTGAAGAAAATACTGTAATCTACATTGTTGATTTGCAGCAACTCCAATAGTTGATTAATTAACTGCTCATCGTCGTGCCGGTATTCTTCCAGCCCAATCTTACCCGCCATAATATGTCTGAACTGGTCCAAAAATTCTGGCTCGTATTGTTTTAGCGCGCTGATCAAATCCTCATTGTCGATTAATGATGTCAGCGAGGTAGCCAGAGCGTTGAGGTTCCACAAGCCAACACTGGGTTGATTCTTAAACGAATAGCGGCCGCTGGTATCGGAGTGATTGCAGATATGGTCCGGGTCATAGGTATCTAAAAAGCCGAAGGGACCATAGTCGATGGTATCACCGATAATGCTCATATTGTCGGTGTTCATGACGCCATGATTAAAGCCGACGGACTGCCATTGGGCAATCATCTTGGCGGTTTTCATAACGCAGTTTTTAAACATCAAATAATATTTATTGTCTGCTTCAGCCCATTCTGGGAAGTTGCGTTGAATCACGTAGTCGGCCAGCGCTTTGACTGACTCTGGTTGGTTGCGATAGTGAAAGTGTTCGAAGGAGCCAAAGCGTATATGGCTTTGAGCAACACGACAGACGGTGGCGCCAGATTCTATCTCTTCCCTATACACTTGGCTTTTACTGTCGACCAGACACAGTGCTCTGGTGGTCGCTATGCCTAGTCCATGCATGGCTTCGGAGCACAGGTATTCGCGGATGCTTGACCTGAGTACGGCACGGCCATCGGCAAATCTGGAGTAGGGGGTTGGGCCCGCGCCCTTGAGTTGTATATCCCATATAGCGGAGGAATCTCCCGCAGGTAATTCTCCTAATGTCATTGCGCGGCCATCTCCCAGTTGGCCGGCCCAGACACCAAACTGGTGGCCGGAATACACTAGAGCAATGGGTTTGATATTGGCGGTCATAAAATTACCGCCCATTATCTCTAACATTTCCGATGTGGCTAGCTCCGCAGGATCAATGCCCAGTTCTTCTGCCAACAGTTTGTTACTGCTAACCATCACTGGGTCATCGAGACGGGCGGGGAGAACAGGGCTAAAGTGCAGATCGCCCTGTTCTCTAAACTGATCAAAAAATGTGTGCTGTAAGCGGTCAATAAATAAAGTCATTAGAGTCCGATATCTTGTTTTCGAATGCGCGCTAGGTTATCGGCATGCAAGCTGCTGATATACAGCCAGTCGTCGGTTTCCATGGCACCGGTATTGGTGTGATGTATGCCGTTGGGGTCCTGCAATGAACTGATCACATTGCCGTCTGCGTCCATAGCAAACACGTGGCTATAGGACTCGGCAGCTAGTTGCATGGATTTGGGTAGTCGCAGATTTATGGCGCGTAATAATGGCCAGTTGGAAAAGAGGTCTAAGGCAAGATTTCGCGGCGAGACTAGGCCGATCCAGAAACGCCCGTCGCGGCCCCTCACTATATTGTCTGGGAAGCCTGGCAGGTTATCGATCAGCACTTCTGATGTGCCTGCTTTTTCACCGGTTAACCAGTACTTATTAACCCGGTAGGCACTGGTTTCATTGACCAGTACAAAGCTGCTGTCTGCGGCTGTGGCAACACCGTTGGCGAAGTCTAGGCCATCCATCACAAGTTTGGTGGTCTGGTCTGTGGGGTCATATACTAGCAGTCGGCCATAGCTGCCATGTTCGCTGGTATCGAGTAGGCTGGCAGCATAAGTGCCACCGTTATTCTCAGCGCCAAATTTGGTGGTGGCATCGCTAAAGTAGATTTTGCCATCTTCGGTTACATCTAGGTCGTCGGCATATTCGATGGGCAGGCCATCCATACTATTGGTGAGTACAGTGAGTTCGCCGCTGGGTGAGAGGCTCAATACGCCCTTGTAGGCATCAGCGATCAGCAGATTGTCATCGGCATCAAACACGAGTCCCAATGGGCTGCCGTTGGTGTTGACTAGTTTAGTGATTTCGCCGCTGGCTTCGTTGTAGCGCAGTATCCAGCCCTCGCGGGTGGCGGCGTACACTTCGCCATTAAGTAGAGCCAAGCCCTCTGGGCCATGGGTGTCTGTGAGTTCAATAAATTCGATTTTACTCAGGCGGTTGTTGGGTTCAAATGCGCCGACAAAGCCTTTATTTTTAGGTGCATCCCAGCTTACGGGCTCTATGGGTACGGGCCAAAACAATAGGTAGGCAAAAAGGGTAATAATGATAATTAGGCTGGTTCGTAACATGAGGATGTGCTCCGGCTCTTGTTGTTTTGTGGCCTTATGTTGCGCTAGTGCTGATGCTTAATCAACTACGTTTTCTCCTAGTTTGTGATTGGCAGGTCATGTAAAATGCACCGCTCATTTGCCGCGACTTACAAGAATGCACAATGGAAGTTAATCCGCTCTATAACGCCCTCGATGATCTTCAAACACGTACCGATGTGTTGAGGGGGTATCTTTGACTACGTTAACCGTAAAGATCGCCTTGCCGAGGTTGAGCTAGAACTCGGCGAACCCGATGTTTGGAATGAACCAGAACGTGCTCAGGAGTTGGGTCGGGAGCGTTCGTCTCTGGAAACTGTGGTTAAGACCATTGAAGACTTGGATGCCGGCGTTGCAGATAACCGCGAGCTGTTGGCTATGGCGGTGGATGAAGATGATGCAGACACTGTTGCCGATGTGGAGGCGGAAATTACCGCTCTGGATGAGCAGCTAGCGAAGCTGGAATTTCGGCGTATGTTTAGTGGCGAGATGGATCCAAATAACGCCTACTTGGATATTCAGTCTGGCTCTGGTGGCACTGAGGCTCAAGATTGGGCTGAGATGCTGCTGCGCATGTATTTGCGCTGGGCTGACGATAAAGGCTTTAAAGCGGAGTTGATGGAATGCTCTGCCGGTGATGTGGCTGGTATTAAAAGTGCCACGGTGCAGATTAGCGGTGAATACGCCTTTGGTTGGTTGCGCACTGAGATTGGTGTGCATCGTCTGGTGCGCAAGTCTCCGTTTGATTCTGGTAATCGCCGTCATACATCTTTCTCTGCGGTCTATGTGTCGCCTGAGATTGATGACAATATTGAGATTGATATTAATCCGTCGGATGTTCGCACGGATACTTACCGCGCATCGGGTGCCGGTGGTCAGCATATTAATAAAACCGATTCTGCGGTGCGCCTGACCCATGAGCCCAGTGGTATAGTAGTTCAGTGCCAGAACCAGCGCTCGCAGCATCAGAACCGTGATACCTGTTGGCAGATGTTGCGCGCTAAGCTCTATGAAGCTGAGATGCAAAAACGCGCTGATGCAGCGCAGGCAAACGAAGACACTAAGTCTGATATTGGTTGGGGCAGTCAGATTCGCTCCTATGTATTGGATGATGCCCGGATTAAGGATTTGCGCACGGGTATTGAGACTAGAAATACTGGGGCGGTTTTGGATGGCAAACTCGACCAGTTTATTGTTGCTTCATTAAAGGCGGGGCTTTAGAGCATTGTCATCCTGAATCGAGCAGGGTTTGATTGCTGGATAACTAAATTATATTTGAATATAAAGACTGAGATATGACTGACCAACAAGATGAAAATAAGTTAATTGCCGAGCGTCGCTCCAAACTCACCGCATTGCGCGAAGAGGGCGGTACGGTATTTCCCAATAATTTTCGCCCTGAGCATATGGCCGCTGAACTGCAGTCTGGCTTTGGTGGTGAGACTAAGGAAGACCTAGAAAAGCTGGGCAAAATTGTCAGCGTTGCCGGCCGCGTTATTCGCAACCGTGGCGCATTTATTGTGGTCCAAGATAGCACTGACCGCATTCAGCTCTATGTGACCAAAGAGGCGCGTCCTTTCGCTAAGTCGTTGGACTTGGGTGATATCGTCGGTGTTAAGGGTGAATTACATCTGTCGGGTAAGGGTGATCTCTATGTGCAGACGGACGAGTATCAGTTGCTGACTAAAGCGCTGCGTCCGCTGCCAGATAAGTTTCATGGTCTTGCTGATCAGGAGATGCGCTATCGTCAGCGCTATGTCGATCTGATTGTTAATCCGGATGTGCGCAATACTTTCCGTATTCGCTCTAAAGTGGTGGACTTTATCCGTCGTTATTTAAATGATGCGGATTATTTGGAAGTTGAAACACCTATGTTGCAGGTGATTCCGGGGGGTGCTGTGGCTCGACCCTTTGTGACTCATCACAATGCGCTTGATATTGATATGTATATGCGTATCGCACCTGAGCTGTATCTGAAGCGTTTAGTCGTGGGTGGTTTTGAGCGTGTCTACGAAATTAACCGCAATTTCCGCAATGAGGGCTTGTCGACGCGTCACAATCCTGAGTTCACTATGTTGGAGTTCTATCAGGCGTATTCTGATTTTAATGATCTGATGGATCTAACTGAAGATATGCTGCGCAAGATGACTACTGAGGTGCTGGGTTCGACTAAGGTGGTGAATACGGTTAAGGATGCCGAAGGTGAGGTGGTGAGTGAAACTCATTATGACTTCGCTGAGCCGTTTATTCGCTTGTCGGTGTTTGATTCGATTTTGCAGTACAACCCGGATATTAGTGCGGAGCAGTTGGGCGATGAAGCCGGTGCGCGCAAGATTGCCGAAGGTCTGCATATTCCGTTAAAAGATATCTGGGGGCTGGGTAAGGTGCAGATCGAGATTTTTGAAAAGACGGTAGAGCATCTTTTAGAGCAGCCTACTTTTATTACGATGTATCCTGCGGAGGTTTCGCCCCTCGCGCGCCGTAATGATAAAAATCCTCATGTGACTGATCGCTTTGAGTTTTTTGTCGGTGGTCGCGAGATCGCCAATGGCTTCTCGGAGCTTAATGATGCCGAAGACCAAGAGGCTCGCTTTAAGCAGCAGGTAGCTGAAAAAGATGCCGGTGATGATGAAGCTATGCATTTCGATGCCGACTATATTCGCGCATTGGAATATGGCATGCCGCCTACGGCAGGTGAGGGTATTGGTATTGATCGTTTGGTGATGTTGTTGACTGACTCGCCTTCTATCAGGGATGTGTTGCTGTTTCCGCATATGCGACCGGAGTAATAAAAGCGTCGTAACCTAAATCCAGTTATCTTTAACTCCCACGTGTCATCTTGAGCGGAACGAAAGATCTCTTGGTTTCATGTGGGCCAATACTTGAGATTGGCCCCATGGATTTATAATTGTCAGCATTCGCACAACTCGCTGGAGCTCAGACAGATGCTCTCTTTACCTGAAAATTATAAATCCATAAGCGGGCCCTGATTGATCTCAAGCGTCGACCAAGATGCTGTTTGAGTTATCGTGATGTTGCCTAGAATCAAAACGCTCTGATCTCAATCTGGCCATCTTATACCTCCACCTAGTCATCTTGAACGCAGTGAAAGATCTATTAGCCAACATACTGTCTGGATTATCCTAATGGCTTCTGGATTGGCGTTTAAAATAAAAGTTATTCTGGTTTGTTTTTTTTGTAAATGCTAATATCGACCTTGAGTTATAACAGGGAGAGTCTTGTTCACTGGTCTAGTTCAGATGGCGAAAGGGACTTTCGTTGGTAATATTAGATAGCAAATTCAGGGTTCGTTATGAATTACAACACGATTGAATATTTGGTTGATGATGGCATTTTGACGCTTAGGCTTAATCGTCCCGATAATATGAATGCATTTACTCTAGAGATGAGCGACGAGCTTGCTCATGCTTTTTACCAGGCCAGTGATGACGATGATGTGCGGGTTATCGTGGTCACAGGTGCGGGTAAAGCATTTTGTGCTGGTATGGATTTATCTGTTGCAGGTAATGTATTTGGGCTTGATGAAGACCGGCAGCCTACGCTTGCCGAGATGGCTGAGCCCGAGAATATGCCTGGTGTTCGTGACAGTGGTGGTAAGGTTACGTTGGCTATTTATGACTGTAAGAAACCGGTAATTGGCGCGATTAATGGTGCGGCTGTGGGCATTGGTGCGACGATGATGTGCGCTATGGATATTCGTCTGGCATCAGAAAAGGCTCGTATCGGATTTGTATTTGGCAAAATTGGTATCGCCCCTGAGGGCTGTTCGACCTGGTTTTTACCGCGCATTGTTGGCATGCAGCAGTCTTTGAAGTGGATGATGACTGGCGAAATTTTTGATGCTGCTGAAGCACATTCTGGCGGCTTGGTTTATGAGGTATGTGCCCCTGATGACTTGATGGCTAGGGCCTATGAAATGGCACGCCAGATTGCTGATAATACTGCGCCTGTGTCCTCCGCCTTGATACGCCAGATGATGTATCGAAATTCTGCTACTGCTCATCCGGTAGAGGCTCATAAGGTGGAATCTTTGGCGGTGTTCTATACCAGTAAGGTCGATGGTAATGAAGGCGTTGCTGCTTTCTTAGGCAAGCGCCCAGCTAATTTTGTATCCAAGTCATCTACAGATATGCCGCCCTTTTACCCTTGGTGGTAATAGCGCTATTCCTACTAATTAAATTTATTGTAGTTTTATTTTCTTCTTTTGATGGAGCACCAATATGTACCAAAACAGTGAAAAATCTCAGCAGTTACTTGACCGGCTGAATGACTTTTTCGATGAACACATTTACCCGAATGAAGAAAATTATGCCCGTCAATTAGACGCGGCAAAAAATCGCTTTGCTTCGCTACCTCTGATGGATGAGTTGAAATTGAAGGCTAAGGCGGCTGGGTTATGGAATCTTTTTGTACCGCCATCCCATGCGGAGTACTGCGACCATGGTGGTTTGACCTTTGCTGAATATGCACCGCTATGTGAAGTAATGGGCCGGGTTATCTGGTCTCCTGAGGTATTTAATTGCAATGCGCCTGACACTGGCAATATGGAAGTGTTTATGAATTACGCGACCAAGGCACAGCAAGATAAATGGCTGCAGCCACTTTTAAACGGTGACATCCGCTCGTCCTATGCCATGACTGAACCACAGGTAGCTTCCAGTGATGCGACCAATGTGGAAATGAGTATTGTTAGAGAGGATGATGAATGGGTGCTTAATGGCCGCAAGTGGTTTATCACTGGTGCCATGAATGAGCGCACTAAGATTCTTATCGTGATGGGCAAGTCAGACCCAGACAATGCTAATCGTCATTTACAGCAGACTCAGGTACTGGTCCCAAAAGATACTCCGGGACTGACGCTGGTGCGACCTCTGACGACCTTTGGTTACGACGATGCTCCAATTGGCCATGCGGAGCTGGTGTTTAAAGATTGTCGTGTCCCCCTTGAGAATGTATTGCTGGGTGAAGGTCGTGGTTTTGAGATTGCTCAGGGACGTCTTGGGCCGGGTCGCATGCACCACTGTATGCGTCTGATTGGCACGGGCCAGCGATCTCTTGAATTGGCCTGTATGCGGGCCGTATCGCGAAATACTTTTGGTCGTCAGCTAAGCAAACATCAGTCGGTTCGTGAGGATATCTCGCGTATGTTCTCTGAAATAGAAATGGCTCGTTTGCTGGTGTTAAAAACCTGCCATGAGATTGATAGCCTTGGTGTTGCTGCATCGGTGCCTATGATTGCCGCCACCAAAACCTCTGTGCCGATCATGATGCAGAGCGTGATTGATCGCGCGATGCAAATGCATGGTGCTGGTGGTTTGACTGAAGATTACTCCATGGCCGAGGGCTATAATTACGCACGCTGGTGTCGCCAAGCAGATGGCCCAGATCAGGTGCATCAGATGGCGTTGGGCAAGCAGATTATCGAGCGTTATTCTGGTGAGAGAGCTTAATGCGGGCTAGCTTTGATTTTGATGTAGGTACCTTAGCGACTTATCTTGAACAGCATGTTCCAGGTTTTAATGGGCCCCTGAGGGCTGAGAAGTTCGCTGGGGGTCAGTCGAACCCAACATTTAAAATCACAGCCGCTAGCGGAGACTATGTGCTGCGTCGTAAGCCGCCGGGCGAACTTTTAAAAAGTGCTCATGCGGTAGACCGCGAGTTTAGAGTATTGTCGGCGCTGGCAAATACTGAGGTACCTGTTGCTAAGGTGTATCACCTCTGTGAGGACGAGGCTGTTATTGGCAGCATGTTTTACCTGATGGAATTTAAGCAGGGCAGGGTGTTTTGGGATCCGGCGCTGCCAGAGATGAGCAATATCGAGCGCGGCACCATTTATGATCAGATGAATAAGGTAATGGTGGCACTGCACTCTTTAAATGTCGATAAGATCGGTCTTGGTGACTACGGCAGGCCGAGCAATTATTTTGCACGACAAACCGATCGCTGGAGCAAGCAATACCGTGCATCAGAAACTGAGACAATTGGTGATATGGACCAGCTCATGGAATGGCTACCGCAGCACATGCCTGAAGATGATGGCAAGTTGGTGTTGGTCCATGGTGATTTTCGACTCGACAATATTATGTTTCATCCCACTAAACCTAATTCATTAGTACTGCTCGACTGGGAGCTGTCGACGCTGGGCCATCCCTATGCTGATCTTGCTTACCAATGTATGCAGCTGCGTCTTGATAACGATTGCATTCATGCTGGCCTTGGTAATATTGATCGTAAAGCATTGGGTATTCCCAGCGAAGAGGACTATGTGGCACTCTACTGTGACCGTATGGGGCTAAAAAATATTCCCAATTGGAATTTCTACCTGATCTTTAGTTTGTTTCGTTTTGCTGCAATTCTTCAAGGTGTGGGTAAGCGTGGGCAAGAAGGGAATGCCTCAAGCAACAAGGCGAGTCAGATGGGTTTAATGGTCAAGCCGTTGGCGAAAATGGCGGTTGATTTGATATTTTAGAGGCGCCATACCTTCAAAGCAGAGAGTATCTTTCTTCATAGATAGAAATAAGTCAGTCTTAATTGTTTTTATTAGCAAAAGAATTTACAATCAGCAGATTGTTTTTAGGGGCTAACAATACTTCTCCACTTTAAAGGGATTTTGCAATGGTGGTACCGATGAAAAAGATAAAGGCAGGCAAAGTGACAGCAATGGCGACCAAACGACCAAAACGAAATGAGAAAGGATGGCAGGCAGAAAAAAGTGCCATTACCCGCTTATCAATTTTGGAAGCGACTATCAAGTGTCTGCTCGAGCTGGGTTATGCGAACACCACAACTGCTTTAATTGCTAACTACGCAGGTGTTTCTCGCGGCGCCATGATGCATCACTTCCCCTCGCGTTTGTCGGTAATGCGGGCAGTGGTTGATCATTTGCATCAGTTGCGTTTGCAAGAGTACCTTGAATTGATGGCTGATATTGATGACCCTCAGGTCTCTGTGACCCATCAGGTGATTCGTGAGTCTGTTGAAGCGGCTTGGTTATATGTCAACCTACCCTCATTTCTTGCTTATCAGGAATTGCTTAGTGCCTCACGCACTGATGCTGAGCTGCGCCAGGTGATTGATCCGGTAGAAAAAGATTTTGAAAAACAGTTTCTCGATACAGCCAAGGCGGTTTTCCCCCATTGGCAGAATCTCGCGAGACTGGAAGGCGCTCACGATATGGTGCAGTTCTTAATGAAAGGTATGGCACTGAGTCATATGTCGGTTCGTAAGAATGCACGCGCCAAGCGTGTGATGACCTACCTGACCGCTATTCTCTATGATATCTACCAAGAGGCGAACTTGATTGAATAGATCAGGTTGCCCAGGCTACTTTAGTTTTAGTGTTATCCATTCAATCGGAGCTGTTCCGTCATTCCTAGATTCTGAGCGAAGCGAGGGATCGTCCATATAGCTCTCCCCGAAACCCCTGGTTATAGCCGATAAAGGTGTTGCAGGCCGTGTCGATTGATAATATGATCTATAAAAGAAACATTCCTGACTGTTTTATCATGTTTCACTCTGAGTCTTTGATGTCAGGGCATAATAATAAGAACTATAGCCACACCAAGGGGGAGCTCTATATGGCCCGTTTCGAGGGTAAAGTCGCCTCTATTCTAGGCGCTGCAAACCAGAACAATGTAGTTCAGATAATGGCTTGCCACTTCGTTATGTTCCCTGATCTCGAGCAATGCTTTATGACCTGTGAAAACTTGCTGGTCAAAGGCGCTTTCTGCCTGCCGAATAATATTATAAATTTGATTATAAGGGTACAGTATGAAACTTGAGAACAAAGTGGTGTTAATTACCGGCGCTGGCGGTGGTATCGGTCAGGCGGCTGTAAGAAAATTTGTCGCCGAAGGCGCAAAAGTCATGTTGGCCGATTTAGGCACCGAGGATACTCAGCAGCTTGTCAATGAAATGGGCCCTGAACACTGCGCCTGTGTGGCCGTAGATGTTAGCCAGGATGATCAGGTTGAGAATATGGTCAATGCCTGTGTAAAAACCTTTGGTGGAATTGATGTATTTGTTGCCAATGCCGGTGTTGAAGGTGAGATTGGCGATATTATGAGTACCGATGTATCCAACCTAGACAAGGTACTTGCCGTCAATGTTCGTGGTGTGTGGCTGGGTTTGCATTATGTGATTCCGGTAATGCGCGATGGCGGAGGTGGCAGTATTATGATTACGTCATCTGGTGCTGGGGTTCAGGGCTCACCTAATACGGCCTGCTACAACGCCAGCAAGCACGCGGTTATTGGCTTGATGCGCTGTGCGGCATTGGAAGTGGCTCAGTTTGGCATTCGCGTTAACACGGTTAATCCGGGGGCGGTTGAAACACGCATGATGACCTCCATTGAGGATGGCTTTACTGAGGTAGGAGCCGGTGATTTTAGGGCCTTGGTTGAAGCCGGAACGCCTCTTGGTCGCTACGGTCAGCCTAATGAGATCGCTAATATGATGGTATTCCTCGGCAGTGATGACAGCAGTTACTGCACCGGCAGTGTATATATGGTCGATGGTGGTAACGCGACTTAAGTTTGAGCCTTACCCAAAACAAGAAGAATAGCTATGAGTTTTGATTTTAAAAATAAGGTAGTACTTATCACTGGCGCAGGTGCGGGGTTAGGTTATGCCTGCGCACAGGCGTTTGCCAATGCGGGCGCCAAAATAGCGATTACGGATATCTCCCAAGAGGCCTTAAATAGTGCTGTGGCAGACCTGCAAAATACTGGTGCCGAGGTGTTGGGGTTGCTTAATGATGCCGGTGACTCTGCCGATGTGAATGCCATGCTCGATGCGATTGTTGAGCGTTTTGGCTGTTTAGATATTGCCGTCAATAATGCAGGTACGGCTACGCCATTGCAGGAGTTTCATGAGGTGGGCGAAGCCGAATTTGATCGAGTGATGGGAGTTAATCTCAAAGGTGTGTGGCTCTGTATGCAGGCGGAAATTCGCCAAATGCTAAAGCAGGGTGGCGGCCGTATCGTCAATATGGCCTCAGCGACTAGCCGCAATACCTTTCCAAATGCGTCGCCCTATGTCACCAGCAAATTTGCTGTCGCGGGTTTGACGCGAACCGTAGCGGTGGAATATGCCCAGCGTGATATTCGTATTAATGCGATCTGTCCCGGCAATGTTGCCACCCCATTGGTGGTCAGTCTGGTTGAGGATCTATCGGTACTAGCTACAAAACATGCTATTAAGCGCCTTGGTACCCCTGAAGAGGTGGCCAATGGTGTGATGTTTTTAGCATCAGATTTATCGTCTTTTAGCACCGGAAGTCTTCTCGAAGTCGACGGTGGCTGGAACGCCATATAAACATTAAATTCAATTATTAAAAAACAATAACAAGGAAAATTCCTATGGCTAGATTGTTAAATAAAGTAGCGATTATTACTGGTGCCGCATCCAACCCAGGCCTGGGTTATGCCACTGCAGTTCGTTTTGCCGAAGAGGGCGCTAAGTTGGTGCTGACCGATATTGATATGGTCGGGCTGGCTGCAGCAGAGAAAGAATTGGTTGCTATGGGTGCCGAGGTTTTGACTATGGAGCAAAATGTGGTTGATGAAGACCGTTGGCAGGAAATCATCGACGCCACAGTAGAGCGTTTTGGTGGTCTCGATGTGCTGGTTAATAATGCCGGTATCGCGCTGATGCGACCTATCAGCGAGTACTCAACCGCTGATTATGATCTGCAGATGGATGTGAATATCCGCAGTGTTTTCTTTGGCTGTAAAAAAGCCCTTCCAGCTATGATTGCCTCTGGTGGTGGTTCTATTGTCAATATGTCATCGGTTGCCGCTCTTCGAGGTATTCCTGGTGTTTCGGTTTACGGCATTGCTAAGGCAGGGGTGCAAATCTTTAGTAAGGGTATTGCGTTAGAGCATGCGGTCGACGGTATTCGCTGTAACTCGCTGCACCCAGGGCTGATTGACACCAATATCCAAAATGATTCGCGTCGCGATAATCCAGATGAGTTTGAGAAGCTGGGTGCCACAGTACCCTTCGGCCGTATGGGATATCCGGTTGAAGTGGCGAACTGTGTTTTATTCCTTGCCTCTGATGAATCTAGCTATGTGACTGGCGCTGAGTTGGTAGTTGATGGTGGCCTTATTTCTAAGTAATGCCCTTGGGTCAGCCGGTTGGATTGTAGTAAGACGAAATCTCCCGGCTAGCTCGCCAGTTATCGACGTCTGTTTTCACTAGCACTGCCAATTATCGAGGGCCATATCATGGGAGCATCATCAGATACATCTCGCTACGCCAAGGGTTTTGATCTTCCTGTACGGGGAGATACTATCACGGCGGATCGCTACATCTCCAAAGAGTTTATGGATCGCGAGAATCAGTATTTGTGGCCAAAGGTATGGCATCTCGGCGGCATGGTCGCCGAGCTGGATCAGGAAGGCGATTATGTGCGCCACAATCTGGGTACCGAATCTGTGATTATGGTGCGCCAGGCCGATGAGAGTGTTAAGGCGTTCTATAATTCTTGCCCCCACCGTGGTAATCGTTTGGTGTTTGGTGAGATTGGCGGCAGCGACAAGATTACCTGTGGCTATCATGGCTGGCAGTTTGCTCCTGATGGTGTGCTGGTCAATGTCCAGGACCCAGATGATTTTCCCGAGGGCAATCCCTGCGGCAAAGTAACCCTGAGCGAGGTGCGCTGCGAGATATGGGGGCCGTTTATTTTCTACTGCATGGATGAAGACGTACCGTCGCTATTGGACTGGTTGGCACCTTTGCCGGAACGTCTTAAAAGCTATGGTTTGGATAACTGGATTCGGGTGATGTATCTGTCAGCCGATGCGGATTTCAATTGGAAAATTATACGTGATAACTTTAATGAGAGTTATCACCTGCCGACGATTCATCCAGAACTCTCTACCTTCATTAATGATGGTCTGTCGGACACATTATTTGAAATGTATGAGACTGGCCATAACTCTATGTGGATGAAAGGCCATCAGGCCACCACCAGAAACCCAGAGTTTGAAACTGGTGAGGTGCCTGCACCACTGGATGATGTTGCTCGCGCCTGGGGTTTAGAGCCGGCTATCTTCAATGGCCACACTGGCGATATCCGCGAGGCCATAGTAGCGGCGAAGCGCCACATGGGCCCAGAAATAGGCTATACCAATTACGAAAATATGAGCGATCAACAGTTAGTCGATTATTTCCACTGCACGCTGTTCCCCAATTTGACGATTACCATGTCCCCAGAGCAGTGCCAAATTCTGCGTACCGAGCCCCATCCAACAGACCCACAAAAATGTGTGTTTCATCATTGGGTACTTGCTCCACCGGTTGAGGGAATGAAAGAAGTTATTACACCTATTGGGCCTATGCCCTTGGAATGGGCCGAAAATCGTCACAGTATTTATGGCGATGGTCAGTCTGTTGGCTATGTGGCAGATCAGGATCTGAGCATTGGTACCAGCCAGCAGCAGGGTCTCAATTCAAGAGGCTTTAAGGGCTGCATTCTTACCCATCAAGAAAAACGTGTGCAGCGGTTCCATGAACTGCTCAATGATTATGTCAGCACCGATATTATTAATTCAGATCAGCTGAGGTAATACAGATGTCAAAAATCAGCCTTGTAGGATTAGTTGTTTTTTGTCTATCGTCTCTGGCTGTTGCTGAAGATATTTCGCCCAATGCACCCAAGGCCAATCCGCTGGCCATGATACGCGCCGACCATATTATGATTTCAACCGCGGACTATGTAGCCACTTTGGACTGGTATAACAGAGTTCTTGGTTTTGAGGTTGTGCGTGAATGGGATATTGCCGGCTACCCAGATGTTGATGTGGGTTATATATCTGCCAATGGTTTTGTCATTGAAGTCGTTGGCACTAAGGAGCCTTTTCAGGATGAAAAGGTAGCCCCAGATGTGTTTACCGCTATGTCAGATCGTGGCTATGTGCATCTGGCCTTTAGCAGTGCCGATGTAGATGCGGTGGCTGCGGAGCTAGTTAGTCGTGGCGTTGAGCTGGAAATGCCGCCTACCAACTTTGATGCGGCCGGTGTTCGGCTTCTATTTATCCGTGATAACAATGGCAATCTTATTGAGATTGTTACCCCGTTGACGGCCTATAAGTGATGCTTATGAATTTTTTATCGAGTTTTAATATTCCACTACGAGCCTTTTTATTAACCGCTCTGGTGAGTTCTGGCTGCGCCGAGCGGCAACAGTCGGTCACAAATATAGCACTAATGGGGGTGGTTACCTCTGGGCAAGAGGGGCCCATGGAAGGCGTAGTGGTGATTCTTCGTGGAGTCGACGAAACAGTGTTAACCTCGGTGACGAGCGATGCTACGGGTGGGTTTCAATTCCATCGAGATCGTTTGGCTGCTGGTGAATACGATGTCAGTGTGCGGGCAGCGGGTTATGAGTTACTCGAAACTAAGACAGTTGTTATTGACGATAAAAAAACTCACAGCCTAGGTCAGCTCAGTCTAGCCGCGGTCACCGATCCTCTGCGTCTGGCCTCCCAGCTGACCTCCTTGGATTGGGTTAACAGCTTTCCCGGCTCGCAAGCAGAAAAAGATTTATTGGTAAAAAATATGGTCAACTGTGGTTTCTGCCATAGCCTTGAGCGCATTGCTCGCTCTCGCTATAACGCCGAGGGCTTTGAGCAGGTAATACAGCGCATGCACACCTATGAAACCGACCATGCGTCTGCTGATCGTATTCAGATCGTTTCAAAACCCAAGCCAATTGAAGGCTTGATCTGGTATGGGCGCAAAGCCTCTGATATTGCAAAGTATTTGGCGACAGTTAATTTAAGTGGCGGCAAGTCGCAATGGGACTATCCACTGCAAACCTCACCGAGACCAACCGGTGAGGGCACCAATGCCACCGTCACTGTCTATCCAATTCCCCGTCAGCCCAGTGTGATACATGACTTGGATGTAGATTCAAAAGGTAACGTTTGGTACGGCAATACCGGCTGGGATTTTATTGGCAAGCTTGACCCGCGCACGGGCGAATTTTCAGAATGGGCAACGCCCAACTTCCTGCCCGAGCCCGAAGAGGGACTTATGCGCATAGTCGGGGTACAGGATATTCAGGTAGACGAAACAGACACGGTCTGGGTCGCGGTCATGGGTAATAAGCATGCCTCTTTCAGCCCCGACACCGAAACCTGGCAGACCTATGATCTGCCTGTAATATGGAAAAATCCTTTCCTTGGGCCGGTCAGAGCGGGTGAAGATGGACTCTGGGCCACAGGTATTACCTCAGCGCCCGATGGCCCTATTCGCCATGAGCACGCCTTTCGTTTTGATATTAAAACCGGCGAGGTGGGAGAGGGCATTATGTTATTTGATGATAAGCCATTTCCCACAGACCCCAATCGGGTTGGACAGCTCAACTACTGCTATATGATGGACCAGGATGCCGAGGGTAATTTCCTCTGCACTGCGCCGGAAGCATCCTCTATTGCCCGTTCTGACGGCGAGGGTAATGTGCGCCTAGTACCCACGCTGACCCCCAATGCCTATCCGCGACGGGGTTACCGAGATGACAATAACCATTTTTGGTTTACCGAGTTCTTTGCCGACAATGTTGCCTCTATTGATTTGGACACAGACCAGATTACTGAATACCCAATCCAACCAAGATATATCTCACCCTATTACGCGCGCCCGGATCGGAATGGAAAAATTTGGATATCCAGTACCGGCTCTGACCGTTTATTGCGGCTCGACCCAGAGACCGGAAACATAGTGAAGTATCTTATGCCAGTTACCTATGATGCCCGCAAAGTGATAGTGGACAATTCTGCCGATCGCATTACTGTGTGGTTGCCGAATAAAAATCAAGGGCAGTTGATTCGAATCGAAGTTGCCAACTAAAACCTTTTAATGAAGGAAGCTATTAATGCACAGACTTATTTATGGTTCGATACTGGCTGCCTTGGCAATACCAGCCTGCTGGTCCGCAAATGCCTCGGACATTGATGCATCGCTGGCAGATCAAAAAATGCTTTATTCTGCGCCGATCAGAGAGGGCCTGACGAATCTCTATTGGGGTGACTTGCATCTCCATTCTCGGTTGTCTGCCGACGCCTATAGTTTGCAGACCCGCCTGACTAAAGAGCAGGCCTTTGAGTTTGCTCGAGGGCAAACCGTGCAGGCAGATAACGGTATGCCTGCAAGACTGCGCCAACCTCTGGACTTTTTAGCCGTGACCGATCACGCAGAGTATTTGGGTGTTTATGCACAGATAGAGGCCAATGATCCTCGCCTTGCGGGTTGGGCGCTGGCTGCGGAATGGCGAGCCCTGATGATCAAGGGAGATATGACGAACCTGGCTTTGGGATTCGCTAATGCTATTCAGACTAGCGAGCCGGAGTATTTAACGCCGGAAAGTCTGCGCAGTTCAATCTGGTCGGAGGCCTCGGCAGTAGCTGATAAGTATAATGAACCGGGACTATTTACCGCCTTTGTCGGGTACGAATGGACATCTATGATCACTGGCGACAACCTACATAGGGTGGTTATTTTTAAAGATGGCGCAGATATCGCCACTCAGCAGACTCCTTTTTCTGCTCAGCACAGTAATGATCCAGAGGACCTATGGGATGCTTTGGCCGATTACGAAAAGCGTACCGGGGGTGAGGTGCTCGCTATTGCCCACAATGGTAACGTCAGCAATGGGCGCATGTTCTCTCCCAGTCGTGAAAATGGTTTACCTTTGGATGCATCCTATGCGCGCAAACGTGCACGCTGGGAGCCGGTGTATGAGACCACTCAGATAAAAGGTGATGGCGAGACCCATCCCTATTTGTCACCCGGTGATGAATTTGCCGACTTTGAAACTTGGGATGAAGGCAATATCTCCCTTACTGCCGATAAGAAGCCGAAGATGTTGCAGTATGAATATACCCGCTCTGCTCTTCGAGAAGGTCTCCGTCACGAGGCAAATTTAGGCACCAACCCATTTAAATTTGGTTTGATTGGCAGCACTGACTCCCACACAGGCATGGCTACCACCTACGAGGATAATTTCTTCGGTAAATTTGCTCATGATGAGCCCTCAGCAGAGCGCACTGAAAAGCTTATGGCAGACCAGTTGCAGGAGATTTGGAAGCTGGTCTCGTCTGGTCTAGCCGCCGTGTGGTCTGAAGAAAATACTCGAGAGTCTCTGTTTCGGGCGATCAAACGACGAGAGGTGTATGCCACGTCTGGAACTCGTATCCAACTGCGCTTCTTTGGTGGCTGGGAATATGCGGAGACTGATGTATTGCAGGCTGACTTTGCCAGCATTGGCTATGCTAAAGGCGTCCCAATGGGCGGTGACTTGACCCGCAGCCAAGATAGTAAAGCGCCTAGCTTTATGGTGGCTGCTTCAAGAGATCCCTATGGTGCCAATCTCGATCGAGTACAGATTATCAAGGGCTGGTTAAATACCAGTGGCGAAACTCAAGAACAGGTATTTGATGTTGCTCTGTCCGATGATCGGAGCGCCAATTGGTTAACGGGGAAGATCCCCCCAGTGGGCAACAGCATTAACACAGCCAATGCCACTTATAGCAATAGTATAGGTGCCGCCGAATTAACCGCAGTCTGGTCTGACCCAGACTTCGACCCCGAGCAGCGTGCCTTTTACTATGCCAGAGTCATTCAGATTCCCACACCGCGCTGGACCGCCTATGACCGCAAGTATTTTGGTGCGGTTATAGACCCTAAGGCGCCTGATACCGTTCAGGATCGCGCCTATTCATCCCCAATTTGGTATACCCCATGACAGTGTTAACCAACAAAAAGTGGACTCTGGCTTCGCGGCCAGAAACTACTGTTAGTGAAGAAAATTTCAAACTTGAAACCGAGACGGTGCGCGATCTGGCCGATGGTGAGTTCCTAGTCAAGAACCAGTATCTATCGTTTGAACCGGCTCAGCGGGGATGGCTCAATGATGTGCGCAGCTACCTGCCTCCAGTCGCCATAGGTGAAGTTATGCGCGCTGGTGCCGTAGGTGAAATTATTACTAGCAAGCACAGAGACTTTGCTGTGGGTGATTTGGTTCAGGGCACATTTGGTTGGCAGGAATATGCCATTAGCAATGGTGACGGCCTCTACCCAGTGACCAAAATTCCCGATGGAACGCCTATTTCTTATCCCTTGCATATCTATGGTTTGACTGGCCTGACAGCGTATTTTGGTTTTTTGGAGATTGGTCAGCCCAAAGCTGGTGACACTGTATTGGTGTCTGGTGCTGCTGGAGCCACAGGCTCCACTGTAGGGCAGATGGCCAAGATGATGGGCTGCAAAGTGATTGGTATCGCTGGTGGTCAGGCCAAATGCCAATGGCTGATGGATGAGCTGGGTTATGATGCGGTGATTGACTATAAGTCGGAATCTGTTGAGGAGAGGTTACAAGAACTGTGCAATAACAGTGTCGATATCTTTTTCGATAATGTTGGTGGCCCCATCCTCGACCATGCACTGGTCAACATGGTTAACAATGGCCGAATTGTACTCTGCGGTGGTATTTCTAGCGGTTATCAGGTCAAGGAGTTGCCGCCAGGTCCAAAGAATTATATGCAGCTGGTGATTCGTCGCTGCCAGATGGAAGGCTTTATCGTACTTGATTATGTGGATCGCTATCCAGAGGCGAGAGCGCAACTGATGCAGTGGGTAGATGAAGGAAAAATTCTGGTTAAAGAGTATGTGTTAGAGGGTATTGAGCAATGTCCTTCTGCCTTAGCCGGTCTTTTTGCAGGTCAAAACTTTGGTAAGCAATTAGTCAAAATATGACTGCTGTAGCCCATTTAAATTAGAGCAAAAAAGAGGAAGAGAAAGTATGGCTGGTAGATTAGAAGGCAAGGTAATTGTAATTTTAGGTGCATCCGAAGAGCGCAGTATGGGTGCTGCAACAGCCCGCCGCTGTCATGCGGAAGGTGCCAAATTGGTATTGGCAGCGCGCAGGCTAGATAAGGTAAAGGCTATCGCCGACAGTTTGGGCGCACATGCAATTGGTTGTGATATTACTGATGAACAGCAGCTGGCGGCCCTGGCAGATGCCGCCGTGTCTCATTTCGGTAAACTCGATGGTGCAATTAATTTTTCTGGCATTGAAAGCTCGTCGCCGATTGCTGACATCAGCCTTGAGGTATTGCAGCAAAACTGTGATGTCCACCTTATTGGTACCACCTTGTTTATAAAGCATATGACGGCGCGTATGACTGATGGTGGCTCAGTGGTGACAACCTCCTCACAAACCGCTGTATTGGCTCCTCCAGGCCTTGCTGCCTATGCGGGCACCAAGGCTGGTGCAGACCATATTGTGCGTATAGCGGCGGTTGAGTACGGTGCGCAGAATATCCGTGTTAACTCCCTGTCGCCCGGCTTTACCCCCAGTGCTATGACTGAGGGTTTCCTGAGCATACCCAATATCGAGCAGGCGTTTATCAATGAGATTCCTCTGGGAAAATTGCCCTCGACTGATGATATGGCTAATGCGGCACTGTGGCTGCTCTCTGATGAGTCATTTATGACTGGCAGAATATTGGATATTTCCGGTGGCCAGACATTGCGCCGTATTCCCACAGGTACTGAGATGGGGTTCTGATTTAAGATTACTGCAGATGGTTATCCGGAGAAAGCCGCTGAATTAAGCGGCTTTTTTTCGCCCCTGATTTATTCCTAGATGGTTTTAGTAGCCTATAAAAAAGGCGGCTGAACTAGGTTCAACCGCCTTTGGTCTTGCTTAAGTTCAGTTGATTAGAACTCGTATCCTACAGTTACACCCATCTGACGGCGGGGAACCAGCTCTGCCCAAGCAAATGAACCGGCATCGTATCTGCGGCCAACTCGGTTACCGTCTTCCAGTACATCGGTACCGTAGACACGCAGTTTAAGCGTGCCATTGCTCATCTCTTTCATAAAGGTGGCGGAGATATCCAGAGTCTCAAAGCTTTCGATTGTGACTTCTGGCCCAGTCACAGGATTGTAGGTAGACCAATCAGCCTGAGTCTCTACGTCATCTTTATGACTGAAGCCAAGATTGAGAGTCAAAGTTCCGCCCGCGCGATCAGAGGTATGCTCTGCACCCAGATAAGCAGTTAGCTCAGGTGCGTACAGAAGGCGCGCCTTGTCAGAGATATCTACACCGTTGTAGTCATACTCATCATAGTCAGCATCAAGAGTACCAAACGAAGCGCGAAGAGTAAGAGCCTCTGTAGGCATATAGGTGCCTTCAAACTCAATACCACTCATAGATACTTCACCAGCATTACGAACAAATGAGCAGGTTACACTACCGGCTTCGTTTTGCTCTTTGTCACAGTTTGCATCTGAGGCTGGGACAATTACGGTAGTTTGCTTATCGGTGTAGTCAGAATTGAAGTAAGTAATGTTAATTTGCGAGTTATCTGTTGGATTACTGCGCATGCCTAGTTCAATGCTGGTCACTTCTTCGGACTGGAATGGCTGATTTTCTAATGGCGTAATTCCTCGGTTGAAGAAACCACCACTGCGATAACCTGTTGAGTAAGATACATACATCATTCCCGACTCAATCTCACGCTGCAGTACTGCACGGAATGAGGTGTTGTCATCTTTAAACGTAGGGTTAGCCGAATTGAGCAAATCGGCAGCAGCCGAGCTGCCTGCCAGTCGTGCCGCATTACCTGAGACCATTGGGTAAGAGCGGGTGTCTAGCTCTTTCTCTTCTTCGGTGTAACGAGCGCCTAGAGTGAATGACCAGAGGTCATTGATTTCGTAGTTCATTTCACCAAAGACTGCAGTGCTGTCTAAATAATGCAATGCGGTGAAGTTCTGGATGGGACCTGAGGTGATGTAAGAATCAGCTTCCATACTGTAAAGGCCAGCAACAAAGTTCATTGGGCCGTCAAGGTCAGAAGTCAACTGCACTTCGTGAGATGTCTGTTTGAAGTTCTGATCTCGATCAACTGGGAAGAATACACCCCCGAGAACGTCTGGCCCAAGGCCCCAAGACGCTTCGCGAACTACTTCGTCATAATCCATTATTCCCATGATGTACTTAATTTGGAAGTTGTCAGTATCGTGAGTCACTTTGAGAGTAGTGTTTTCACCTTCCAGCGTGGCAGTCAGAGGGAGAAACTGAGGAGAGGTCTTCCAGTCATCTGCTTCTGAATTAACTGCACCCTGATTACCTAATGCCTCGAAGCCAACAAAAACATTATCTGGAGCAGTAGTGTTGTGGTCGTAATCATCAAAAGTAAGGACTGCCGATGTATTCTCAGAGAAGTTATATTTTACAGCGATGCTCATCGATTCGGAGTCTTTCATAGGACGACGGGCATTCAACGATGTGTTGTAGACGTGAGAGTCTGACTCAACATTTTTAAAGGACAGCTTAACGCCACCTTTATCGCCGAGAGGCATATTGATGATACCTTTTATATCGGTCATATCTTGGTCGCCAGCAGTGCCCTCTAATTTCATGCCAAACTCGCCTGTAGGCTCAGTTCTTTGAACACTGATAACACCACCAATGGTGTTACGACCGAACAGAGTACCTTGTGGTCCACGCAGAACTTCCACCGACTCTACATCGAACAAATCAAATACACCGCCTGAGTTACTGGCTAAAAATACACCATCAATCGCAACACCAACTGTTGGCTCGATAGATTTTTCAATATCATCGTAGCTCATTCCTCGGATCGAGGCGCTCAATGACTCAGAGCCAATAGCTGTTTCATGTAGTTCCACGTTAGGAACCATCTTGCCTAGCTCTAGAGAGCTGGTGATTGAACCTCGCTCTAACTGACCTGGGCTTAGCGCAGAAACTGCAACTGGAACATCTTGGATAGATTCTTGTCGTTTTCGTGCGGTTACTATAATTTCTTCGAGACCGGCAGCCTCCTCTTGTGCAATAGCACCGCCTGCATAGAGCGGCAGGGTGCAGATCGAAATAATTGCTGAGAGCAATTGTTTTCTATAGGTTTTTTGATGATTCATTATGATATACCCTTTAAATTACTATTATTATTTTTTAAGGCCGCTGCGGCTCTCACTAAATCAGCTCCGCGTCTGGCTCTCTCCCCTTTGTAGCCCAACAAAAAACAAGCGAGATGGCCTTTTTTTTGATGGGACTCGAATATAGCTCTAGTAATCTCAAAATTCAACCTATATCGCGATATTAATAAACAATCAGGGTTGTATGTTTTTGTTAATTACGTTACTTTGAAACAAGCCATTTTTGCGCCGCAGTTTTGGTCAAGTAATGACTCACTATGGGGCTCAAAACAAATTAAATACACTTAAATGGATGCCTGAGGCCATTAATGCGACTACGTACTAAAAATCTGGCCGACTATGCCCAGCAGAAAGCAGGCAGTGCAGCTGAGACTGTCGCTATTTACACAGAAGACGGCAAGCATATCCGTTTTCGAAGCATCTTCGACGAGGCCATGGCGTTGGCAGCATCAATGACGGATCTGGGGCTGCAATCCGGCGATGTGATTAGTTTCCAGCTGCCCAACTGGCGCGAGGCTGTTGCAGTTGATATTGCTGCTGTATGGCTGGGGTTAGTGGTCAACCCAGTGATACCAATTTACAGAGACCGCGAGTTGGCGTTCATCCTTGCCGATAGCCGGAGCCGCTGCCTATTTATCCCCGGTGACTATCGTGGCCATGATTTCCCTAAAATGATTGAGCGGTTAAACCCTCAGTTACCTGATTTACAGCATGTGATATCGGTGCGCCATGGGTCTGAAATAGAGGGAGTTCTGCGCTATGAAGATTTGATTCAGCAGCGGGGCGGGTCGATACCAGATAAGCAGCCCACAGATATGCAGGCGGTAAAGGTGATCATGTACACCTCCGGCACCACAGGCGTGCCAAAAGCCGTGCGCCATACGCATCAGTCTCTGGCTCGAGCTATAGACAATGGCGTTGAAGCCTGGAAGCTGGGTACTGGGGATGTCATGCTGATGCCTTCACCAGTGACTCATATCACCGGTTTTGCCAATGGTATTGAACAGGCGTTTATCAGCGACTGCAAAACCGCCTTTATGGAGCGTTGGGATGTTAATAATGCAGTAGCCTATATAGAGGAAGTGAGCGCTACTGGCTGTGTCAGCGCCACGCCATTTCTGCAGGAGCTGGTAGAGAAGGCTAAAAGGGATTCTCTGAATCTGCCTTCCCTGCGATTTTTTGCCTGCGGTGGCGCGTCAGTGCCCCCTAACTTAATTACTGACGCTCACTCCATCCTGGCTAACTGCCGAGCATTTAGGGTCTATGGCTGCACCGAGGCGCCATTAATTACCGTTGGATTTTTAAAGCCTGAGGAAGAAATGCTGGCGGCTACCACTGATGGCCGAATTAATAACTGGGATGTGATTATTGCCGATGACGATGGCAATCCACTGGCCCAGGGATTAGATGGAGAGATTTTGGTTAAGGGTCCGGCAATGATGCTCGGCTACGGCGAAGAGGAGCAGACTAAACAGGCTATAGATGATCGCGGATACTTTTATACAGGTGATATAGGGCACATCACACCGGAGGGTGCCATTGTTATCACTGACCGCAAAAAAGATATCATTATTCGTGGTGGCGAAAATATTTCTGCCCGTGAAGTTGAGGATGTGCTGCATCAGCATCCTAAGATTATTGAGGCCGCAGTAGTGTCCATGCCCCATGAGCGATTGGGGGAGGGTGTCTGCGTGTTTTTAGTGACAAGAGATTTGGTGTCGCTGGAGTTGGTCGAGCTGCAGCCTTTTATGGAGCGTGCAGGTCTGGCCAAGCAAAAATGGCCTCAGCGCATTGAGCTTGCAGCGGCGCTTGAAAAGACCGCGTCTGGCAAGGTACGCAAAGATGTGCTTAGGAAAAAGGTCAATGCACTAGTGCAATCTCAAATATGATGTATCTGAGGTTGGTGCGTATCGCGTTAGTGCTGGTTGATGAATAGACTGGGATGATACGAAAAAGGCTGCCAATAGCAGTGTCGCTTATGACGAATTTATTGGGGTTAGGTACATGATTGGTTTGATTGTAAAAAAGAATTTTAACCCTTGATTCGGTATCGCCACCTACCGCCACTGGGCTTATTATTGCTGGCGACCTGGGGAGGCTTGCAGGGCTACTTTGCCCAAAGTTCGCCCTCTTCAAAGTCCGCTCTGGCTGGGGATTATCGTGAAAACGTTGTGGTGTGCAGCGGTGGCATCGATCGCAGCTTCTCCTACTACTTGCCATCGACTCATAAGGAGGGTGCAGCGTTAGTCTTTGTACTTTACGGATCCATAAGCAGCGGCAAAGCAATTCGCAAAATGACCGGTAATGAGTTCGATCTGCTCGCCGAAACCAATCACTATATTACCGTCTATGCCAATGGCTTTGAGAACCACTGGAACGATTGCCGAGCATCGGCAGATTACAGTGCCAATACTCAGGATATCGATGACATTGCCCATATCGCTTTTTTTTAATTGATCTATTTGTCCAGCGCCATCAAATCGATCCCGCCAAGGTCTTTGTGACTGGACATTCCAACGGCGGACAGATGGCCTACAAGCTTGCCCTTGAAGCGCCTCAAATAATACGAGCAGTAGCGGCCCTCAGTGCAAACCTGCCCATTGATACAAATTTCGACTGCAACAAGTCAGGCATACCCATTTCTATCGCCATATTTAATGGTACCGAAGATACCATCAATCCGTATTACGGGCGTACCGTAAGGCTGGGCAGTAACGAGAGCAGGGGCTTAGTGCTTACCACCGATCAGACGGTTGAGTACTGGGCCCAGTTAGCTGGCGCTGACATGGCGGCACCCGTCAAAATTGTTGAATACCCCGAGACAGACGGCCTACCTTATGCCTCTGTTATAGCGACACATTGGAATGGCATCAATGACACTGATGTACGCCTTTATAGGCTTCAGGGTTCTGGGCATGTGATTGCATCGAAAATCTATGATTTCCCGGAGTATATAGGTCCTAATGCGAGTGATATTTCAGGGCCTGAAGAAATTATAAGATTTTTTAATGACAGCCTAGATTGAAAAGCTCGGTATCCTCGCAATTAGCACATTTGACTGAGTGACGTACCACAGAAGACCGCTTCTAAAAAAAGCTGCGAAAAGATCCTGTGCGCTAGCAGGTTAAGCCGGTTATTTCATTGGAAACTCAGTTTCAGGCGCAAAACTAATAAATAAAGCCAGCCCAACGGCCTCTTTTCAACTAGGCCATTGCATTCGCTTGGCTATAGCCATAAAATAAAAACAAGTTTGTTTGTTTAATGTTTCAAGCAAAAAAATTTATCGGCGACTAGGTAGAGAGAATATATGACTGAAAGTGTTTTTCGTCATGAAGTTCGCAAATTTTTGGCTGAGTCTCTGACCCCGCAAATCACCAGAGCGGGCGAGTTGATGACCAGCGTGTTTGCCGATTTTGATGCAACCATGGAATGGCACAAAATTCTGCATGCCAAAGGCTGGATTGCACCGGACTGGCCTGAGGAATATGGCGGGACAGGCTGGACCTTAAACCAGCGTTATATCTTCCAGGAAGAGTGCAAGCTCGCCAATGCACCGACACTGCCTGCCATGGCTTTGCAAATGCTGGGGCCAATGATTATGCACCATGGTACCGACGAGCAGAAAGAGTACTACTTGCCGAGAATGCTCTCGGGAGAGGATATGTGGTGCCAGGGGTACTCTGAGCCCGGTGCAGGCTCTGACCTCGCCTCGCTGATTACCTCGGCGGTGCGCGATGGCGATGACTACCTGATCAATGGTTCAAAAATTTGGACCAGCTATGCTCAGCATTCCAATCAAATTTTCTGTCTGGTGAGAACCTCAAAAGAAGGGCGTCCCCAGGCTGGTATCAGTTTTATTCTGGTCGATATGGCCAGCGAAGGCTTAAAGGTCGAGCCGATTGTTGGGCTGGACGGTACCGTCGAGCAGTGTCAGGTGTTTTTTGACAATGTGCGGGTGCCTGTGGCCAATCTTCTCGGCGCCGAAAATCAGGGTTGGGATGTTGCCAAGTCACTGCTTGAATTTGAGCGCGGTGGGCATAACTTTACCATCGATCACAAAAAACAAATGGCCAAGATCAATAAGCAGGCCAGCACTCAGCAGGATGCTGATAACCGCCTGTGGCAAGACAACTCCGTTTTTACCGCCAAATATGCCGATATCGCAGTGGATGCTTTGGCCCTAGAGTATACCGAACTGCGGGTTAAAGGCGCCTTTGAGGCGGGGGGCAATGCCGGTGCTCTATCGTCCCTGACCAAGGTTATGGGCACAGAGATCGGCCAGCGCTTTAATGAATTAAGTTTAGAAATTATGGGCGAGCATGCTTTAGTTAAACAGTTGGATGCATTACTGCCGGATTACGAGGGTGACAGTATTGGGCCCGACTGCGGGCTGACCACCATGGCGGAATATATCAATAATCGCGCCTCCACTATTTATGGGGGCTCAGCAGAAATCCAGCGCGATATTATCGCCAAGCGGGTTCTGCGCCTCTAACCAGTTTATTTGTCGAGTATTAATTTGCATGTTTATTGAGTACAGCGAAGAACAGACGATGTTGCACGACAGTGCAGAGAAGTATCTTCGCGATAATTACAGCTTTGAAAATCGTCAGATGACGGTTCAGCAGTCTTGTGGTTTTAACGCCGAGCAGTGGCAGATGTTTGCTAACTTGGGTTGGCTGGCAATGACCTTTCAAGAAGATGCTGGCGGCTTTGGCGGCGGCGCTCTTGAAACCATGATTCTGTGTGAGCAGTTTGGTAAGTATCTGGTGCTAGAACCGTACCTTGAATCAGTGGTACTGGTTGGTGGGTTGCTTGAGGCCGGCGGCCAGTCTGCCATAAAAGAACATTACCTCGCTGGTTTAATGGCTGGAGAGTTACAGGGTGCGCTGGCTTACTTGGAAGAAGGGAATGTGGCGAATCCCCATTATGTGACGACTAAAGCCGAGTCTACTGGCGAAGGTTATTTACTCAATGGAAGTAAGACAGTCGTTCTCAATGGCCCAGAGGCCAACCTGTTTTTAGTGTCCGCCCGAGTCGGTGATAACCCTGTACAGACAAAAGAGGGCATTAGTATCTTTGTCGTGGACAAGAATACTCCGGGTCTAAGTTATAAAAATTACAAAACCTACGATGGTCGTTCGGCCTGCGAGTTGGAGCTGGAAAATATTGCCTTGGATGCCGACGCGCTCGTTGGCGAAGTGGGTAATGCCGCTGAATTGGCAGCTCCAATTTTTTCCCGCGCCATTGTGGCTGTGTGCGCCGAGGCGGTGGGTGCGATGGATGCGCTACTTGAGGCGACGGTCGACTACACCAAACAGCGCAAACAATTTGGTCAGTCAATTTCCAGTTTTCAGGTGCTGCGTCACCGTATGGTCGACATGTATATGGAAATTGAGTTGACCCGTTCATTGCTGATGGCGACGGCATGGAAACTTGATAATGACTCAGAAGATGCGCAGCAATGTGTTGCTGCACTAAAAGCAAAAGTAGGTAAGGCCGGGCGTTATGTCTCGCACAATGCGATTCAGCTGCACGGTGGAATTGGTACGACCGACGAGTTTAGCGTCGGTCATTATTTTAAGCGCTTGGCGGCTATAGGTGTGATGTTTGGATCGCGAGATTCTCACCTGACACGCTACATGCAGGCCTAAGCTTCGTCGTGAAATAAAAATTAATAATAAGGAGCGATCATCATGGATCTGCAATTAAAGAATAAATCGGTTTTGATTACTGGCTCATCAAAAGGTATTGGTTTTGCACTGGCAAAGATGCTGGCAGGTGAAGGTTGCAACGTGGGTATCTGTGCGCGCAACGCCGACGAAGTGAGCGCGGCTGTGGCAGCTATTCAAGCTATGGGTGTTAAGGCTCACGGTGAGGTGGTTGATGTTACCGACTCTGCATCGCTCGAGTCATGGGTTGGCAACTGTGCCGATGCCTTAGGTGGTGTTGATGGTTTTGTCGCTAACGTCAGTGCCGGTGGTGCAGATGCAGAAGAATCCGGATGGCGCAGCAATTTTGAAGCCGATGTTTTGGCTAGCTGGAAAGCGGTAAATGCGGCCAAGCCTTATTTAGAAAAGTCAGATAGCGGGTCTATTGTCAGCATTGGTTCTACCGCTTCACTGGAAGCCTTTGCCGGTGCAGTGCCCTACGGTGCCATGAAAGCAGCACTGCTAAATTATTTCGGTAATTTGGCTCAGGACCTTGCCCCTATGGGTATCCGTGTTAATACGGTTAGCCCTGGCCCAATCTTCATTGATGGTGGTGCCTGGGATCAAATTAAAACGGCGATGCCAGAAATTTATGAGTCCACAGTGGCTATGATTCCAGCGGGACGCATGGGTTCGGCTGAAGAAGTCTGCGTTCAGGTTGCGCTGTTACTGAGTCCGCTTTCAGGTTACACCTCAGGAACTAACGTGGTTATTGATGGCGGATTCACTAAGCGAATCCAATTTTAATCGGTTTATTGTTAGTTAAAAAAAATAAGAAATATAAAAGGTGAATTCCGTGACAGATAATATTTTTTCCGTGAAGGGCAGGGTCGCACTGGTAAGTGGCGCTTCAAGTGGTCTTGGTGAGCATATTGCTGAAATGCTTGCAGATAACGGGGTAGCAGTTGTCTGTGCCGCCCGGAGAATGGATCTGTTAGAGAGTCTCGCCGATCGGATAAAAGCCAAAGGTGGAAAAGCGCTCGCTGTGGCGATGGACGTCACAGATCGCGCGTCGGTTAAAGCTGGCTTTGATGTGGCGGAAAAAGAATTTGGTACACCGGATATTGTGGTGTGTAACGCAGGTGCCACTGGCCGTCAGCCCTTTATAGAAATGGAAGAGGACAATTGGGACCATGTGTTAAACGTGAATGTTAAAGGTGTGTTTAACCTTGCGCAGGAAGGTGCCCAGCGATTGGTAGCAGCGGGCAAACCTGGCAATATCATTAATATTTCATCTATCTGTGCGGTGTCTTCATTTATGGGTCTCACCCATTACAGTGCATCCAAAGGCGCTGTTAATCAGCTCACCGCGGTGATGGGTCATGAGTTGGCGGAACATGGTATTCGAGTTAATGCATTGGCTCCTGGGTTTCTGCATACAGATCTGGTGGCTGACTATTATGAGACGCCTGCAGGCCAAGCCGACTTGGCTAACCTGCCCCTTAAAAGGGCCGGTAAACTATCAGAGCTCGACGGTGCAATCCTTCTATTGGCCAGTGATGCAGCAAGCTATATGAGCGGCTCGGTTGTTACCGCAGATGCGGCTCATTCTGTCAGACTGGGATAGCTAATAACGGAGTAAGGGATGAGTATAGATTCATTACCTAGCCATGTACCAGAACACTTGGTTCGAGATTTTAATATCTATGGGCCTCCCGGAATTGATAAAGACTTCCACGAGGCTTGGGCCACATTATTAGCCGAGGGCGAGTCCTGCCCTCTGGTTTGGACCCAAGAAAATGAAGGCCACTGGCTGCCCACACGCTCAGCCATTATCGAAGAAGTCCTGACCGACTACAGCAGATTTTCCAGCCGCAGCATTATCCTGCCCAAGAGTCATAGTGCAGATCATGGTTTATTGCCGACCACTATAGATCCCCCAGAACACCATTTTTATCGCAAGACCCTAAACCACAGTATGGCACCAGCCGCCGTCAATGCCATGGGCGATGATATTCGCGGGATTGTGGCATCCCTAATTGACGGATTTGTGGATAAAGGCGAATGTAATTTCACCCGTGATTTTGCAGATATTTTGCCCATCCGAGTATTTCTGTCGATGATGGATTTGCCGGAAGATGATATTCCCCAAACCAAGTATTGGACCGACCAACTAATCAGACCCGACGGCACCATTACCTTTGCCGACGCATTACAAAATCTAAAAGATTATATTGCCCCCTATGTGGACGAACGCATGGGTGGTGATGGCACAGATATGCTGAGCCGCATGATTAATACTGAAACCAGTGGTCGACGCCTGACCCGTGAAGAAGCCATTAAATTATCCATTCAGGTGTTTATTGCCGGTGTGGATACTGTGGTTAATTTATTGGGTTTTGTATTCCTGTTTTTGGCTCGCAGTAAAGAACATCGTTTACAAATCACGTCGGGGGAAACCACTGTTACCGAAGCCGTAGAAGAGATATTAAGACGCTTCCCATTGGTCACTGTCGCCAGAGAAGTAACCGAAGATATTGAATTTCACGGTGTGCAGCTAAAGGCGGGAGATATGGTTGCTGCCCCAACTCCACTGGCAGGTATGGATAATGCCTTTACACCCAATGCAGTGGATGTTGAGTTTGGTCGCAAGCAGGGCAATAGCCTAACCTTCGGCCGCGGCGCACATACCTGTCCGGGGAAAAACCTAGCCAGAGTGGAGTTACGTATTGCGATTGAAGAATGGCTAAAACGCATCCCCGATTTTCAGGTAGATGATGAAAGCCAGCTGAGTTTTAGCAGCGGGATTGTCGGTGTGGTGAATGAGTTAAAGTTGCGCTGGTAGGAAACTACAGCCTAAGTATTAAAAAATAGACCATAAAAAAGGGACATTAGAATGTCCCTTTTTTATGGGTGATTGAAGTCTATCCTGCAGCCGCCCGCGCCTTAGCCAAGGCATCTGCGGTTTCGTTATCCAAAGGCTCAATTGCCCATTGAATACCCCGCCGCAGCAGTTGATAAAATACTGGCAGGTCCCATGATCCACGATCCAAGGTAGGCCAGTAGTCGAGCATTGGCTGCATATCATGGTGATGACGGCAGTGACCCAGTGTTAGATAAAGTACTTCACCTTCGCCAACCTTATGGGTATAAAACACCGGGTGACGGGCATGCTCCCATTCATCTTCTTCAAAGCCTTCCGCCTTGCCGCCGTACTCTGTATCTAGAATTACGTGCAGGTCGCCATAGGTTTTCATTAGATACAGTTCGTCATCTGATTCAAAGGGCTCAATACCCTGAGCCAGAGGATGGTCTGGGTCAGCTACGGATACCTTGTAGGGTGCAATGGGTGGATGGGAGCGAAACATTGAACCTAGGGTTTCTACAAATAGCGGTGCCCAGTCTGGGGTGCCATACAGACCGCTCGACATTAGTCGAATAATTGAATTGGTACCATGCAGCGCATACCAGCGACCGCCTCTTTCGACCCATGCTTTTAGGGCTTCTTGAGCGCCGAGAGAGGGCACAACATTACAGGTGTAGCTTACAATAAAGTCGGCTCCTTCGATGGCTTCTAGGTTTTCATAGTCCTCAAAAACTCGCACACGAAAGCGGTCATCTTCTGACAGTAATTTCAGTAATTCTAGCCGGGCGTGGTCAATGTCATGCCATACGCCACCTGCAATTAATAAACAGTTAATTCGGCCTGCGCGGTTGTCGTGAATACTCATTGGGTACCTTTCTCGATTATTATTTTTATGAAGTTAAAGTTGTGGTTTTGGCGCTGTCGGATCATTGGCCAGATACCACTCAACCCACTTATGGAAAAGCTGATTGCCCGCTTCATTACGCCCGAAAGTGACATTGGCATGTGCATTGGCTTCCAGACCTTTCTGAATGGCCAGACCTACCTGATAGTCTTCGACGTCCACAACCTCTTGGAAGAAGTCCATCATGCCTTGCAGTTCGGTGTCTTCTCCGGCTGGCTTGGTGGGATGAATAAAGTTGATATAGGTAGTGTTTTGGTTGGGTAGGGGGCCGGGAATAATTTGGCTGATAAGCGTAATTTCCGGTGCCACAAATAATGAGATATTTGGGAACAGTGTACGAATCCAGTCGTAGCCATTGTTTTCGTGTTTGTGATAATCCTCTGGCGCCACATCGGCGAGGTTTTCTTTAATCGCTAAGTGGGGGAAGCAGATCAATGTATGGGGGCCGTAGGCATCAAACTGCATCACATTGGAGTAGGTGCGCTGGGCAATGGTTTCCGGGTGGGCGGCGGCAAAATGATACCCTTCAAGATACCCGTCGTAGGCAACTTTCCAGTTGGCACCATCAATTTTACGCTGCCCACAGAAATGCCAGTTTTCCATACCCAGACGACCGATATCTTCCATTACACCACCGAGGAAGTCATCGAAATCCACCTCGTCTTCCCCGGGCTCAAGCACGGTAAAGATCATGCCGCCGCGTTCGTAGACAGGAAGCTGAGTTAAGCCGTTGGTCTGCTTGTCGAAGTCACCGAACTTCTCCTGATCTGCAACACCGCGCAGTGCACCGTCATTACTATACATCCAGCCATGATAGGGGCAGGTAAAGCGCGACTTATTGCCACAGGGCTCGGTGGCCACTGTCATAGCACGGTGGGAGCATACATTCAGCATAACCCTAGCAGTACCGTCTTTTAGGCGGGTGATTAGCAGGGGCTTATCCAGAAACTGAAATGTTTTGTAATCACCGGGGTTCGGCAGTTCCTGAGTCAGTGCCACAAACACTGGAACCTTTTTAAAGATAAGGTCCATTTCTTGCTGCCAGATATCGGCATCGGTATAATTTTTTGATGGCACAGACAATGTGCCCTCGGCCTGGTCTGTGGTGTTATTATCGACATCATCAATGATGCGGGCGACAATACGATTATAATTTTCTGCAATAGTCATGCTCAATACTCCTCAATGAGTTTACGTATTAGCTCTCTGGCAGCTCAAGGGGGCCAGCGGCGGATACCTCGAATTTGATAACGTTCATGTCGATGATCTCCACGGTCTCACAGAAAGCTAAAAACTCCACAATATGAGGCATGCCCAAGTGGGCCCAAAGATCATCTTCATCCTGCCACTGTTCGGTAACCCAGATAACATTTGAGTGGGTGACATCTATGGCAAAAGAATACAGAAGACAGCCGGGCTCGGCATGAGTCGGTTCGATTATTTTCTGCGCAGCTGCGATATAGGCAGCAACGTCTTTAGCCGCTAATTCAATTCTTGCGGAGATGGCTAACATGGTTAAACCCCTGATGTTTTTTTGGTTATTATTGGCAGGCGTTGGCTAAACAGCAATAGTATCTAATTGTTTAGCCCTATATCACCCTCTGAGTACATGGATACCAATGTGCGGTGAACAATACGCCAGCCTTCGCTAGTACGCACCAACTTGTCTTTGTATTCACCCCAGACGGTCATTGTTTCAGCGGCATAATCGCCAAGCCCAACATGCAGAGCTGAGAGGTAACAGGACGCTGAGGCTGTATCACCCTCTACTTCAATATTGATATTACCCAACAGATGCTGTGTTACTGAACACTGGGTGAGCACACTGGAAATTAGGTCAGAAATGGTTTGGCGACCCTTAAAAACGCCTAACTCGATAAAATCTGCCTCCGCATCTTCAGTAAAAACAGATTCCAGCGCCGACCATTGATGCTTGTCGATCGCTGAGGCGTAAAGATTAATCACCTGCTGAATTTCTAGGTGGTCGGCAAAATTCTGTGTTGTGGTTGTTGCCATCTAAGGCCTCCGCTATAGGGTTAATACTAAGCTAACTCTGAGTCGGACTCTTATCAGGCCTTGGGCAGACTCTGGCTAGACTCTCGTTAAACTCTTATTAGACTCTTTTTAGAAAGAGTCTGATTTTACGTCGCTATTACCTGCGACTTACGTACCTTATATTACTTTGGGGTCTACACCCAGTCAATAAAAACCATCACACATGTTTGTTATTTACCTAAGGGATTAGCTGAGGTACCATAAGTTAAAGCAAGATAGCTTAATGACTATCTCGATTCATAATAAAAACCATGGACCTAAGCATATGACCCAGATGAACACTCGTGTTTTGCTCGCTCGCAGGCCTGCAGAACATTTGGTAGCCGCTGATTTTGAAGTTGATACACAGCCTGTTAAGAGCTTGCATGATGGTCAATTTCTGATCAAAAACCTCTATCTGTCTCTGGATGCAGGTTTTCGTCAATGGATGAATGAGGATTCGGGTGATAATTACCTGTCATCAATGCCTTTGGGTGAACCGGTGCAGAGCATTGTCATGGGCACCGTTGTTGAGTCTCGCAATGAAGAATACCCTAATGGCAGCGTTGTTATGGGTAGAACCTCTTGGGAGGAATACAGTATTGCTGATGGTTCCGACCTAATGAGCATTCTTGAGCCAGACCCTAATGTTGAGCTCCATGAATATCTCTGTAGCCTTGGGCCCTCTGGTATGACAGCCTATTTTGGCATTATGGACATTGGTGCGCCTAAAGCTGGTGACCTGTTTGTGATCAATGCTGCAGCTGGCGGCATTGGCTGTATTGCCGGGCAGATCGCCAAGGCCGAGGGTTGCAGCACTGTGGGTATCGCTGGAGGTACTAAAAAGTGCCAGTGGCTTCAGGACACCCTAGGTTACGATCAGGTGATTGATTATAAATCCACTGAACCCTTCGAACAGCAGCTACAAAAAGCAGCCCCACAAGGGATCAATATTGTCTATGACAATGTAGGTGGCACTATGCTTACCACTATGCTGGGTCAGCTGGCTGAAAATTCCCGCATTATTCTATGTGGTGCGGTTTCCCAGTACGAGAGAGAAGGTGGCCATCAAGCTGTTGGCAATATGTGGGAGCTGATCACCAAGCGAGCAAGAGCCGAGGGCTTTATGTTTTCGGACCATGTGGATCGCTATCCAGAGGCCATTGAATATATTACTACCATGCTCACCTCCGGCTCATTGGTCAGCCCGGTTAGCTGGTCTGATGGCATTGAGTCTACAGGGCAAGGGTTTATCGATATGTTAGCGGGTAAGAACCTTGGTAAGTGCTTGATTAAGTTGTAGTACCAAAAGAGGATTTCCCCCGAGTTCCTCTGCACACTTTGAAGCCCTCCATGCTCTGTATGGAGGGCTTCAAAGTATTAGAAGCTTACTTGAAAGCCAGAGTTAAAATTAAGGTCAGAGCTTATAAACTAATTAAATGTGCCTAATAAAAATAGAAACAGGATAATAAAATGCCATTAGAATCAGTAACCGCCGCTATTTTGGCCGAGATCGCCAAATCTGGTGCCCCAGCGTTTAATGAACTACCCGTTGCTGAGAGTCGTGCGATTTATACCGAGTCGCAATCTTTGCCACCCACCGTTGAGGTCTACAGCGTTGAGGATACTCTTGTAGAGGGTCCCGCCGGCGGGATTCCCGTGCGTATTTACCGGCCCCATGCCGAGCCAGCGCCAGTACATATGCATTTACATGGTGGTGGCTGGGTAATAGGCAATCTGGTCACCCATGATGCCGACTGCCGCGAAATCTGTGTTGCCGCTGGATGCATTGTAGTGGCTGTGGATTATCGTTTAGCGCCAGAGCATCCATTCCCCGCAGCAACTGAAGACTGTTATGCAGTGGCCTGTTGGGCCTCAGCATTAGATCCCCAATTCGGTGGGAGACCAGGGCCAATTAGTATTGGCGGTGACTCCGCTGGTGGCAATTTAGCCGCGGTAGTCGCATTGATGTCACGGGATCGTAATGGCCCTGAATTTGCTCTGCAACTGCTGCTCTATCCGATTACCGAACCCAGCATGAGTAGCGCTTCTTTCCATGAAAATGCCGAGAATTACCTACTCACTAAAACTATGATGACTTGGTTTTGGGACCATTACTGCCCAGATATTGAACAGCGTAATAACCCATTAGTTAGCCCATTGTTAGCACCAGATCTTTCTGACTTGCCGCCAGCGGTGGTGATCACTGCTGAATTTGATCCGCTGCGAGATGAGGGTGAAGCCTATGCCGAGCGACTGCTAGCGGCTGGAGTTGAGGTTGAGAAGCGGCGCTTTGATGGCCTTATTCATGCATTCTTCTCAATGGCTGGCATGCTCGAGGCAGCTAGAGAGGGTGTTGATCTGGTGGGCAGCGCACTGCGCAGGGCCCATGGTCTGGACAGCTAAGATTTGAGCTGCCGGATCCATGGCGCGTCCAAGGCCTATTTCATAAAGAAATCAGCTCTGGGTGTACCAGTCTCATCGTAGACGGGCTCGGAATGGTCAACACTGTACTTTAGGATATCGGTGTCAAGTATCTCGTAGTTATAGAGTATCGCCAGCATATCGCTATAAAAGTGACTGGCCAGATGAGCGCGCAGATCCTCTACAGACTCCCAGTTTTCATGCACATAAACTCGGCCAGGCACCGCTGGATCCAGGCTCCAAACATAGTGGCGGCAGCCTTTTTGAAGACGGGTGTCCGCCATCAGTTGAGCGGTTTCCGGCAGCACTTTGATCGCGTCTTCAGGCTTGAAGTTTACGATGCCATTAATTAATACAGTCATAGCAGTTCCTTGAGAAGTCGAAATTACTCACCATACATAGAGTTAAAAATACGCTCTTTGAAAAACCACTGACCATCGACTTTGACTAATTGATCGTCATACTGGCCTCGCGGACGAATTTCTTCACCCTCTAATGTGGTGCCCACCTCTGAGGTATAGGATCTGGCGGTGGCGGTATCACCACTGACTTGGATATCACCCACGGAAATAGACATAAAGATAAATGGGAACATGGCCATGCCCGCTTCCCAGGATGAGACAATGGTGTTTTTGCCTTTGAGGCTTTCCATTCCTGGAATTACTGGTAGCTTCCAGGCCGAGTTTTCCGCCCAGGTTGATGCCCACAGGGCAGTGTCGCGCTGATTGACGGCGTCAGCATAGATATCCATAAGTTCACGAATGGCTAGGCGGTCTTCAGTTGATCCGGAAAAAGGCATATTGATCTCCTTGTTATTGTTTTTATTAGCTTGAAATAACTATACATGACTGACCCTCAAAAAAACAATCTCAGTTGATTTTTTATTGCTAAAAGGGTACCTTAAATTTCAGTGACACGTTTCGATCCAGCGGATCGAAGAACAGCAACTTATTAGAATAAAAACGGGAAAAGCCATGTCAATCCAGTACAAGCAGTTTTACCTCCACCAGCGCCCTAACGGGGATACCACCGACAATGATGTACAGATTCGCACTGTCGAGGTGGATGGCTTAACCGATGGTCAACTTTTGATTAAAAACGATTACTTTTCGTTGGACCCCGCCATACGTGGCTGGATGAGTGCTGAGCCTAACTATATGCCGCCCATCGGACTGGGTGAGGTGGTCCGCAGCTCAACTGTGGGCACCGTGGTAGAGAGCAAGCACCCGGACTTCGCCGTTGGCGATCAGGTATATGGTCTTAATGGTTGGGAAGAGTACAGCCTGTCCGATGGTTATTTTTTGACCAAGGTGCCCACAGATAACCAGTTTCCACTGCACTATTATTTGAGTGTATTTGGCGCTGTAGGCCTGACAGCTTACTTTGGCATTACAGATACAGCAGAGTTAAAAGCGGGTGATACCTTATTAATGAGTGCGGCCGCGGGCGCTGTTGGCTCTCTGGGCGGCCAGCTGGCAAAAAATATGGGTTGTCGTGTTGTGGGCCTTGCGGGAACAGACGATAAGTGTCAGTGGCTTAAGGATGAACTTGGCTTTGACGCGGTTATTAATTACAAAACTGAGTCTGGAAACCTAGATGCTGCAATTCGTAACACCTGTCCTGAGGGTGTAGATGTCTACTTTGACAATGTGGGTGGTGAAATTCTGGATGCTGCACTATTAAATCTTAGGGATAACGCAAGAATCGTTTTCTGCGGTTCTATATCGACCTATAACGCCTCTGAACCGGTTCCCGGTCCTTACAACTACTGGCAGATTCTTGCTAAGAGCGCTGTTGTGAAAGGCTTTTTAGTCAGTGCTTACTTTGAGCAGTTTGAAGCGGGTGCCGCGGCACTAGCTGAGCTACTAGTGGAAGAAAAAATTGACTTTAAATATGAAATTGTCGAGGGCTTTGATAATACCTTATCAGCCTTCCACAAGTTGTTTGATGGCAGCAATACCGGAAAGCTTATGTTGAAAGTGTAGATCTGTGGCAGAACAAAAGCTATCGGGCAAGCGCGCTATAGTCACTGGCGGTGCTACCGGCATTGGCTACGGCATTGCGCTGCGGTTTATTGCCGAGGGCGCGACGGTGATTATCACCGATATCGACAAACCCGGTGGTACTGGCGCCGCCCAAAGGCTTGGACCAAGCTGTGAGTTTGTGCACCATGATGTATCCGTGCCAGGAGAATGGGACAATGTTTTCGCCATTGCAGCGGATAGATTCTCCGGCTTGGATATCATGGTGAATGTTGCCGGTGTCACCCTGATGGGCACGATTGAAGATATGGATGTTGAGACGTGGGATAAAACCATGGGCATCAATGTTCGCAGCTGTTTCTTAGGCTGTCAGGGTGCGATCAAATTAATGAAAAATGATGGTGGCGGTGCCATTATTAATATGGCCTCTGTCTCTGCCTTTAGGCCTCAGGCCGAGCTAGTTGCCTACAACACGTCCAAGGCGGGAGTGGATATGATGACCAAATCTGTCGCCCTACATTGCGCTCGCAGCGGGTATGGCATCAATGTTAATTCAATCAATCCCGGCGTTATTCAGACCGATATGCTGAAAAAAGTAATCAAACAAGTGGAAGACGGTGAAGCCCTGATGGATAGCTATAAGGCCATGCATCCGATTGGTCGTATTGGCGAGCCGGAAGATGTCGCTGCCATGGCCGTATATTTGGCCAGCGAGGAGGCTTCGTTTATTACTGGCTCAGGGTTTACCGTCGATGGCTCTCTTAGCAATAACTAAGAGATATAAAAATATGATTATAGGAGCACAGCATGAGTGAAGAGTTAAGAGAGGGCGGTTGTCTCTGCGGTCAGGTACGCTACAAGGTGTCGGCACAGCCATTGGATACCATAGTTTGTCATTGTAAAAACTGTCAGAAGCAGGCTGGTACAGCATTTTCTGTGGTGTCTTTTTTCCCCCGAGACAGTCTTCAATTAGAGGGTGAGTTACAGACCTTTGAAGATAAGGGCACAAGTGGTCAAAAGGTCTTTCGCCGTTTCTGCGGTAGCTGTGGTTCTCCGGTAATAACGGATACCGAGGATGCACCGGGAATGGGTTTGATTTTTATTAAGGCTGGTACTCTCGATGAAGTCGACGATTTAAAGCCATCTTTTCATGTTTGGGCAGACAGTAAACACTGCTGGTTGACCTTGGCCGATGATCAGGTCCAAATTGCGCAGCAGGATTTTTAAGCTGCTCGACTAAACAATTTTCAGCCATTAAAAAGGTCTCCCTAGCGGAGACTTTTTTAAGTATCGAAAACAAGTACCGGCTTAACACATTCTCCCCGATGTTGGGCATCAATTGCCTCATTGATCTGCTCGAATGGATAGGTGGTAATTAAGCGGTCAAACGGGAAATTGCCGTTTTTATAATGATCCAGCATTAGCGGAATAAACAGAAGTGGATCCACTTCTCCTTCACAAATTCCTCGAATCTTTTGGCCGGTGAGGAGGGTGCTGGGGTCAAAGGTGGGAAGCGACGAACTTTTACTTGATGTACCCACAAGACCGAGCTCGCCACGGGGCGCTAAAGTGGCTATTGCTGCTTCAATAACGCTACTGATCCCGGTGCTATCAAAGCCATAGCTGACTCCCATTGCACAAATTTCTCGAATAGATGCCCGAGTATCGCTGAGGGTGGGATCAATCACATGGGTTGCCCCCAGAGATAGGGCCAACTGCCGCCGGCTTTCCATAGGCTCAATGAGGATAATAGTTGAGCATTTTTGCACCACAGCACCCATTACGGCCGCAAGGCCGACACTACCGCCGCCATATATGGCTATGCTAGAGCCTTCTTCGCAGGCAAATGCATGCATAACGCTGCCTGCCCCAGTTTGGATACCGCAGCCTAGAGGCCCCAGTAATTCAATGGGTAGGTCTTTATCTACCTTGATGGTATTGCTCTCGCTGGTCAAAGCATAGGAGGCAAAAGAAGACTGATTAAAAAAATGGGCTGATAGTTCAGTTCCATGCTCCGTCACAGGGCTGCTGCCGTCAGTGCGAGTGCCCATCACATTAAGTGGTACAAAGCTTTCGCAGTAGGCCGGACTGTCTGAGGTGCAGCGGGAACACTGTCTGCAAGAGGCAAATGATAAAACGACATGATCTCCTACGGTCACGCTGGTGACACCGCTGCCGATTTTTTCCACAATACCGGACCCTTCGTGGCCCAACACTGAGGGGTATGGTGGCGGCAGCATACCCGCTTTAGCGACCAGATCCGTATGGCAAACCCCAACTCCTTTAATTTTCACTAGGATTTCATTTTTTCGCGGATTATCTAACTGAACATCTTTGATTTGGAACGGTTGGTCCGCTGCTATTGCTAAGGCTGCTTTAATATCCATCTGTGCTCACTTACGAAAGTTGGAGTAAAACGTTAGGTTGTAGGCTCGCTCATTGATTGCACCTAATACATTCCCTAGTATTAAGGGTTTGATTACTCTATATGGGAGATTGTAGAAATGTGGCTATCAATAATCTACTAGTGCTTTAGAGGGGGCGTGTAGCTCAAGCTTTTGCGACTCATGAGTTTCATCGTGAGGCTATTAATTGACTCAGGCTGATTAAAATACACTCTCAGTGACCGGTTTTAGCGGCGAGTGCACCGATCAAAATGCTGTGTTGCCATTTGTTTAGCAGTATCGTCAATGACCAAGTTTGTTGCTTTAAGTATGTACCCAATAATACAAATCGCTTACAATCTTGACTTGACTTTGGGCAGAGCACCTTTGGGTGATAAAGAATAATAGATAAGTGGAGTAACCGTTATGTGGGTAAAGCCAAACTATAAGAACATCCGTCTGGGTTTCGAAATCACCATGTATAAGTACAATCGTTAATTAAGCGATTAGTCAGAACACTGAAGATAAGGTAACACCCAGCTAACCTCGGTAGCAGCTATAGATGCCGTTGATGAGTTTAAGCATTGGTTGTATAGCAAAACCGACTTGATACTTACATGAAGTATCCGTCGGTTTTTTTATGCAAGATAAGAATGTCCTTTGGCCGATAAATCAAAAAGTAACTAATTATGTATATTCATGTACTCGGCTCTGCTGCCGGCGGCGGTTTCCCGCAGTGGAACTGCAATTGCGCAAACTGCGCTGGACTGCGTAACGGCACCATTAATGCCATAGCCAGAACCCAGAGTTCTATTGCAATCAGCAGTGATGGCATTAAATGGGTGCTGTTTAATACATCGCCGGATATTCGTGCACAGTTAGCCGATTTCAAGCCCCTTCAGCCTGGCAGACAGCTGCGAGATACTGGCATATCTGCGATTGTGTTAATGGATAGCCAGATCGACCATACCACAGGCCTGTTGATGCTGAGAGAGGGCTGCCCCCATGATGTTTACTGCACCAATATGGTTTTTGAAGACCTCAGCAGCGGCTTCCCGCTGTTTACTATGCTCAAGCATTGGAATGGCGGGTTGCAGCATAAAGAGATCGTTCTCAATAAAGATGACCACACTGAGGAGGGCAGTTTTTCGATTCCCGGTATCGACGGTTTGATGTTTCATGCCGTGCCGCTGCTCAGTGCAGCGCCACCCTATTCGCCGCATCGAAACAACCCCCATGTTGGTGACAATATCGGCATTAGAATCGAAGATACCCACAGCGGCAAAAACCTCTTTTATTCCCCCGGTCTCGGTGAACCCGAGCCCCATATTATCGAATTAATGCAAAATGCTGACTGTCTATTAGTAGATGGTACGTTCTGGCGCGAAGATGAAATGGCATTTGCCGGTGTGGGGACTAAGCTCGCTGCCCAGATGGGTCACCTGCCGCAAAGTGGCGAAAATGGCATGATCGAATTGCTTAGACCCATGGACAAACCGCGCAAGGTATTAATTCATATCAATAATACCAATCCTATTTTGATCGAAGACTCTGAACAGCGAGGCATTCTGGATAAAGAGGGGATTGAAGTGGCCTTCGACGGCATGGACATTGAGTTATAACTATGGCTATCTCTGAAAATACATGGGTTGTACTATCGGGTCAATTTCGCTTTCAATGGGAAGAGGCTCAGCAGTGCTATGTGCTTCTTTATCCGGAGGGGATGGTGCAACTCAACCCCAGCGCCGGTGAAATACTGAGTCGTTGCCAGCAGCAAACGACTATTGCGGATGTTATCAGTGATTTGCAGAACAGCTTTGTCGAAGCGGACCCCAAGGCTCTTGCCGCTGATGTGGTGGAATTTATTCACGAGGCCAATGACCAAGGCTGGTTAGACCTGAAGAATTAGCACTAGTCTAGAGCGTACCGCAAAACTAGGTAGGAGCCATTATGGCCGATAGCATTACCATAGCCAGTGATCAACAACAGTCCATTCCTCTATGGTTGCTGGCGGAGCTCAGTTACTCCTGCCCACTGCAATGTTCCTATTGCTCCAACCCGATTAATTACCCGCAGACCAGAGCCGCAGAATTATCGACTGAAGAGTGGAAAACCGTCTTTAAAGACGCGCGTAAACTCGGTGCCGTGCAACTGGGCCTGTCCGGTGGCGAACCGCTAGTGCGGCCAGATCTGGAAGAGTTGATTGCAGAGGCTCGCTCTCTAGGCTTTTACAGCAACCTGATTACTTCAGCGATCGGTGCCGATGCAGCGCGATTGGCGGCCATTCATGAAGCCGGACTAGATCATATTCAAATAAGTTTTCAGGGCAGCAATCAAGACGTTAATGATCATTTTGCCGGTACCAAAAGTTTTCACCACAAAGTATTGATGGCCAATGAAGCCAAAAAGCTGGGCTTCCCCATGGTACTTAATTTTGTTTTGCACCGGCAGAATATTCACCAAATTGGCGATATGCTCAAATTGGCCGAAGAATTAAAGGCTGACTTTGTCGAGCTGGCCAATTCACAGTACTACGGCTGGGCACTAAAAAATATTGACGCTCTACTTCCCAGCCGACAACAGCTACTGGACGCCGAGGCCATTACCAATGACTTCCGCAAACGTCACAGGGGCAATATGGATGTGATTTTTGTTGTCCCTGATTATTATGAAAATCGGCCCAAGGCTTGCTGTAACGGCTGGGCAACAACCTTTCTTACCGTAACCCCCAATGGCAATGTTCAACCCTGTCAGAGTGCCCAAGAATTGCCGGGACTTGAATTGCCCAATGTGCGTGAGCAGAGTCTCGAATGGGCCTGGCGTGAATCGCCTTTATTTAATGCCTTTAGAGGCACTGACTGGATGCCGGAGCCATGCCGTTCCTGTCCAGAAAAAGAGCAGGATTTGGGCGGTTGTCGCTGTCAGGCTTACTTGCTAACCGGTGATGCCTTTGCGACTGATCCTGTTTGTGATCTATCACCAAAGCACTCAATTATTGAAAACGCGGTGGCCAAGGCACAGAATATTGCCGATCTAAATATTGATGGCTTCGGTTATGATATTGATAGCGCACCGGTTAAGCCGCTGCTATTTCGCAATCCAAAAAATGCCAAATTACTCAGCAAAAAATAACCCTATAGGCCAGTATTAGGGGCGTACTTGATTCAACAGCAACACACAGGATAAGCACAATGACTAAAGCCTGGTCAAAACAAGAATTTGAACAGCAATTGCGCGCTAAGGGTGCGCTCTATCATATTCATCATCCTTTTCATGTTGCTATGAATACGGGCAAGTGCACGCAGAAGCAGATTCAGGGGTGGGTGGCTAACCGCTACTATTATCAAATCAATATACCGATCAAAGATGCTGCCATTATGGCCAACTGTGATGATGTATCTGTCCGTCGCCTTTGGGTGCAACGAATACTGGATCATGATGGTACAGGCGACGAAGATACTGGTGGCATAGAAGCCTGGTTGCGGCTGGGCGAAGCTGTTGGTTTAACGCGGGATGAAATTATTAGTGAGCAACATATACTGCCCGGGGTCCGCTTTGCCGTAGATGCCTATGTCAGCTTTGCTCGTCGGGCCAGCTGGCAGGAAGCGGCTTGCTCATCGCTAACAGAGCTTTTTGCACCGACCATTCATCAAAAACGTTTACAGGCTTGGCCTGAGCACTACCCCTGGATAGATAGTAACGGCTATAAATATTTTCGTAGTCGTTTAAGTGAAGCGAGAAGGGACGTAGAGCACGGTCTTGCAATTACACTGGATTACTTTGCTACCTACGAGCAGCAACAGCAGGCGTTAAATATACTGCAGCTAAAGCTTAATATACTCTGGAGCATGTTGGATGCCATGCAGCTAGCTTACAGGTATGATGAGCCACCATTTCATAGCTGCGATCAATAACAACACCGAAAAAATCAATCTAATTTAGACGTCGTCATATAATAATGAGTTACCCCAAACCGTCCAGAGTGGAAGGGTCCGAGCGCACTCTCAGTTGATTGTTAAGGCGGTTACCTAGAGTACCTAATCAAAGTCGCTGGCACTATGGCGATTGCGCAGCTGTCTCTTTTCTTCTCCCCACACTCGATTGACCCGCAGACCTCGCTGTACCGCTTCTCGATTCTGGATTGTTTCAGCCCAACGAAGCACATTAGTGTAGCTTTTGACGTTTAAAAATTCCTGAGCGTCATAAAGAGAACCGGACACCAACATGCCGTACCAAGGCTGTGTGGCCATATCAGCAATAGTGTAATGATCACCAGCTAGAAACTTACGGGTAGCCAGTGTCTGGTCAAGAACATCCAATTGACGTTTTACTTCCATCGCATATCTGTTGATGGGATATTCATACTTTTCTGGCGCATAGGCATAAAAATGTCCAAAGCCACCGCCCAGAAACGCGGCACTGCCCATTTGCCAAAACAGCCAGGATAAGCACTCAGTGCGCTGGGTGCCGCTGCTCGGCAAGAACGCATTAAACTTCTCTGCCAAGTAGAACAATATTGCCCCTGATTCAAATACTCGGGTTGGCTCTAACGTGCTGAGGTCAAGCAGTGCTGGAATCTTAGAGTTAGGATTAATGGCAGTAAAGCCACTGCCAAATTGTTCGCCTGAGCCTATATCAATCAGCCAGGAATCGTACTCTGCATCTTGGTATCCAAGGGCCAAAAGCTCCTCGAACATGACCGTTACTTTGACACCGTTAGGGGTCCCCAGAGAATAAAGTTGATGTGGGTGGTTTCCAATAGGTAGCTCTTTTTCATGAGTGGCGCCGGACACTGGACGGTTGATGGACGCAAACTTGCCCCCATTATTTTTATCCCATTCCCAGACTTTAGGCGGTACATAGGTATTTTCCATACTCATTTTAAGTTGGGCCTCCAGAGGCTCAAATCTAATGGTTTGATTTAATTGTTATTAGCAGCCTGTTACTGCTTGGCTGAGAAGCTGCGATTCTATGTTATAACGAAAACCAGCAAACAAAAAGCATGGCATTGAGAGAAAAGAAATATCGTGAAAAGCAGCAGCACCTCACTTTAGGGCTGATCAATACTAAAGGAGGTCATCAAGACAGAGTCTAGACATGCCAGTGTCAGCAGAAAGGGTGCATAGATCAAATATCGGCTTGCTTTAATCTTGTTGGTGCAAGTCGATTTTAACCAGTGCTTTGCCTACGGTTTTGCCAGACATCAAGTTACAAAATGCCACAGGTGTATTGGCGAACCCTTCGGTAATATTTTCTATCACGATAATCTTTTCCGCTAGAATCCATTCCTCAAGCTGCGCCATGGCAGCCGGTACTTTTGCTTGATACGTGGGCAATAAAAAACCCTGCATGGTCAGCTGCCGTGACACCATTTCCCAGAGGTTCGTAATCGGATTTGGATTATCGGTACGGTTGTAATCGGAAATCATACCGCAACCAACAATGCGACCATAGACTTTCATAGCGGGGAGCATGGCGTTTAGCACTGGACCGCCGACATTATCAAAATAAATATCTGCGCCTTCTGGTGCAAGGGCTGTAACAGTCGCGGTAATATCATCTGTTTTGTAATTTATGGCGGCATCAAAACCAAATTCATCCACAATCAGCTGGGCTTTTTTATCGCTGCCAACTATACCAATGACCTCACAGCCACAGAGTTTGGCAATCTGTCCGGCCATACTCCCGGTGGCACCTGCGGCGGCACTCACCACCACTGTTTGTCCCGCTTGAATCTGACCAACTTCATGCAAACCTATAAAGGCAGTAGCCCCTGCGCCACCCAGTGAGCCAACATAGTAGGAGATGGGTACACCAGCTTCTGGCTGCAGCTTTTCCAGCAATATGGCGTCGCTGTTGCAAATGGAGTAGTCTTCCCATTGGTTTAGGGCAAAAACGAAATCACCCTCGACAAAATCATTGTTGCGAGATTTTATAACTTGTCCCACTGAGGGTCCGCGTACCACACCACCAATGGGGATTGGCTCAAAGTAGTTTGCCTTACCATCGACCCAGCCGCGAATCGCAGGCTCCATGGAAAAGTACATATTGCGCAGCAGAAACTCGCCTTTCCCAGGTTCAGGTATTGGTCCCTCTGACAGGGCAAAGTTTTCTGGCTGTGCAGCGTCAGTGACATAAGAGGCGAGAACGATCTGGCGATTGGTGGTCATGGTTAATCCAATCCTATTTGCAGATTGCCATTGTCATCTAGGCTGACATCATAGGTCTTTAGGGGTACTCTGGTGAGTTCGCCCTTGGGTTTACCCGTGCGCAAATCAAAGCGCACGCCATGTAAGGGGCAAGCTAGAAAACAGTTTCTAATGCGACCGCCGGTCAGTTCTGCGCGCTGGTGCGTGCACATATTATCGACGGCGTAAAAGTCTCCGTTAGCCTTACAAATAAGGATATTTTTTCCATCCAAGGTGACAGGGACTGTTTGATTGTCGGTAATATCGGTTGCGAGAATTAAAGTATCGGTGGTGGCCATGCAAATCTCTTCAGTAAAATTCTAGCTGTGTGCGCCGGGTCCAGTGTAAGGGTTGGAACCCGGCGCTAAAAGCCTTTAGGCATTGAGGTACTTATCAATAGATTGATGCAGGTGACGAATACGGCTCTCTTGATAACTTGCCAAACTTACCTTGCCCTTCCTTGATGCAATCATACCTTTCTGCACTGCAGCCATATTGCTGTCATCCTGATCAAATACTGGGCCCAGGCCACCAATTTCTGGTGCTTCGCTAAAGGCTTGATCTGGGCGCAGTGTGTTTTTCTCTGCGGGGTCTGGCTTTTTAGTACCCTTTGGATAGCGCATAAGAATCATGGTTTCGAAGATACAGCTATTGTGATCGTCACCATTAGGTAGGAAGCGATAGACAATATTGCCATGGTAGCCAGTCCATATTTGAGTATTTGGGAACAGCATATATAGTATGGCGTCTTCTAGTTCGGACTGAGTCGCATCCTCCAGGGGCTCACCGATAATATCGCTAAACATTTCACGATTGGTCTCGGCCACATAGGTGCGTGCGGTGAGCCCTTCGGGCATCTCATGGCCCTCGGCGCTATCGGTTGCCATACGGCCTGACAGCTCAAGAATATCGCGCATGGTATCTTCTGCAGTCACATCAGGCATGTGCGGGCTAGCAATGCCCATAGGGGTAACAGAACGACTCACATGATCACCGAATGTGTCGTACTGGGAGTTGGCATCACCCGTAAAGGTAAGGATTTCGCTGTGGGTTTCGAGGGTATGGAACGACTCCATAAAGGCCTCGGCACCTACTTTCCAGTTACAATTTACCACGCGCTCAACATGAGCACCTTTATAGTAGTCATGCAGTGGAAAGCGGGCGAAGTGCTCTGGCAATGGACTGAGGTAGTCTTCCAGAGCCACGCAGTTGTCATCAAAGTTTATAAAGATAAAGCCGCCCCAGATTCCAGTTTTGACCTGTGGCAGGCTCATATCTTTCTGATCTAAATGGCTAAAGTCCCACTTGCAGGGGATGCCTTTAAAGTTGCCATGAATATCCCAGGTGGCACCGTGAAACGGACAGACAAACTCTTCGGCGTGGCCATCGTTGTCGCGCAGTATGCGGCCTCGGTGTAAGCATGAGTTAATAAAGGCTTTAAATTCATTTTCTCCAGTGCGTGTAACGATAATCGACTGGTCAACTATTTCATAAACATGGTGGTCACCTACTTCAGGAATATCTTCCTCGCGGCAGGTCATCTGCCAGACCTTGGGCCATAGCTTTTTCTTTTCTTGTTCGTGAAAATCACGGCCGACCCAGCGCGCTACATCGATGTCTTCATCACCCATATAAGGATTGGTATTTTCGCGCAGGTAGGCCGGCACCTCGACTGTTTCTTCGTCGAGTAAATCCTGATAGCTCAGACCTTCGCAGCGAGCTTCACCCTGCTGTTTTACTTTGATTAGTTCAGACATAGAATCTACTCCTACCTATTGTTTTAATTATTTGGTAATTATATTTACGCCACTTATGCCTGGGGCTCCATAGACATGAGTGTAGCCGACTTTGGGCTGATTAGGCACCTGCCGAGCACCACCTTCTCCGCGCAGTTGCACGCAAACTTCATATACCTGTCGCAGGCCAGAGGCCCCAACCGGCTCACCATTGGCTAAACAGCCGCCATCGGTATTGATAGGTAGACGGCCATGGATACCGGTGGCACCGTCACGGAGCAGGCTTTCCTGCTCGCCGTGCTCACAGAAGCCATTTTCTGCCATATGCATAATCTCTGTGCCGCTGTCGGTATCCTGAAGCTGCATAACATCCACATCTTCTGGACCAATGCCCGCCTGTTCAAAGGCGGCCTTGGAGGCAGTGACTGTTGGCGCGTCGGCAACGTCCATTGCCTGAGATGGGGCAAATACTTCGAAGCTGCCATAGTGGCGGGTGCGCACGGCGGCAGCTTTCAAAAATAATGGGTTACTGCAGTACTGATGAGCTTTGTCGGCATTGCAAATAATCAGCGCCGCGCCACCTTCTGCAGGGCTGCAAAACATATACTTGCGCAAAGGATCGCTGACCATGGCCGAGTTGGCAATCTCTTCATAGCTCAGGGCCTGCTGGCGCCAAGCAGTTGGTGTCAGTGAGCCGTTGGTAAAGGCTTTTTCGGAGACGCGAATTAACGCATCTTCGGTAATACCATGATCGTGCATATAGCGCTGGGTCTTAAGGGCAAAAAACTGGGTGGTGAGCATAAGCCCAGTCTCCCCATACCATTCGTCCAATCCCCATTCTTTGGGTTGAGGATTAAAGGCTCCCCGCGGGTGCTTGTCGAAACCAACCACAGCGCCTACATCATACTCGCCGGATTTAATCGCACTGTAGGCGGCATGCAATGAACTACCGCCTGTGGCACAGCCATTCCAGATGTTGGTAAATTGCAGCCCAGTCAGCCCCAGCTCATTAACCAGCGCGTCGGCATTGCCGCCGTCTTGACTGCCACCGTAGGCGAATTGCATATCTGCCCATGAGAGACCGGCATCGGCTAGCGCTGCGCGCACTGCAGAGGCACCTTGCTGCATGCCAGACATATCGGGAGAACGACCAAAGCGATGAAGTCCTATACCTATAATCGCTACATCCAAAATCTATACTCCCTGTGCAGCGCTAAAACTAAAGGTCATTTTTTGATCGCCATTTTTGTCGGTGCGAAACGGAATAATATCAAGCTGCATGGGCATGCCTATTTGCAGCTGATCTGAACTATTGGCTTGCAGTCGCGCCTCGACACGCACGCCACCGGGCATTTCCACATAGCCTACGCCGTAGGGGCGAAATGTCTCTGGGGTCTCGTCACTGCGGTAGGGCTGTTTGGGCATAAAGGTCTGAATGGTCCAGGTCCACAATATGCCTCGGTCACCCAGTTCAACAATCGTTGTTTGCCGTGAGCCACAGCTGCGACAATCGGGTTGGGCGGGGAAGGTGGCCTCGGCACATTGGTTGCAGCGGCTGCCCAGCAACTGGGGTTTGGCGGCTGGCCAGGTAAAAAGACCTTCATGGAGTGGAACTTGGTTGCTCATAAATCGACTCTATTGATGAATCGCAACACCGAGGCTGTCTAAAACGGACTCATGCATGCTTTCTGATACGGTTGGGTGGGCGTAAATGGTATGGGCCAAATCATGCTCTGTGGCTGCGAGCTGTTGGGCTATACCAAACCCCTGAATTTGTTCTGTGACCTCTGGGCCAATCATGTGGGCACCAAGTAGCTCACCACTGTTGGCATCAAAGACAGTTTTGACCAGCCCTTCGGCTTCATGGATGGCCAAGGCCTTGCCGTTGGTACTGAGGCTGGAGCGTCCCACTCGAACGCTATGTCCCGCGGCCCTAGCCTGGGCTTCGGTCAGGCCGACGCTGGCAATCTGCGGACGGCAATAGGTACAGCCGGGCACGCGGTTTTTATTTAACGGCTCTACTGCCTCGACACCGGCAATATTCTCCACGCAGACAATGGCTTCATGGCTGGCTTTGTGAGCCAGCCATGGAGCACCGGCGACATCGCCGATGGCGTAAAGGCCGACCAGATTGGTTTTACCAAAGGGATCAGCGATTAAAAAACTATTTTCGGTTTTAACACCCAGACTCTCAAGGCCAAGTCCTTCGATATTGCCCTGTATTCCCACCGCCAGAATGATCTGATCAAATTTTAGCTGCTGGTCGCCATTGGCGCCTTTAATCAGAGCGAGTGCCTGTTTTCCAGCGCCTTCAATGGAGTCGACCAAGGTATTGGTCAGTACCTTGATACCTCGCTGTTTAAAGGAGTTTTCTGCCAGGGCAGAAATTTCGGTATCTTCTGCCGGGGTAATGCGCTCTGCTGCCTCGACCAAAGTGACATCGGTACCTAGATCATTGTAGAGACTGGCAAATTCCACGCCTATGGCACCGCCACCAATAACCAGCAGGCTGCCGGGCAGAGTGGTGGGGGTCATAGCTTCGCGGGCACCCCAGACAAGATCGCCATCGATTTCAATATTGGGAAGATTGCGCGCTCGGGCGCCGGTAGCGAGAATAATATGGTTGCTGCGGTACTGGGTGACTGTGCCATTGTAGCTTACATCAAGGCGACATTTATCGGCTACAGTGGCAGTGCCATCAATAACGGTGATGTTATTTTTCTGCATCAGAAAGGCGACACCGCCACTGAGCTTGCTGGCCACAGAACGGCTATGCTTAACCAGTTTATTAATATCAAAACTGAGGTTGTCGAAGCTAAAGCCGAAGTGGTCTGCCTCTTTTAAAGTATGTGCAATATCTGCACCGCGAAGCAGTGACTTGGTGGGAATACAGCCCCAGTTTAGGCACACGCCTCCCAGGTGCTGTTTTTCGACCAGCGCGGTTTTAAAACCCAATTGGGCGGCACGAATAGCGGCCACGTAGCCACCGGGCCCACCGCCTACTACCATTAGGTCATATTGCTGAATACTCACTGTTGTCTACTCCCGCTGATAGCTTATACCAACATAGTCGCGGGCTGCTCGAGGAAACCTTTGAGTACAGACATAAATTCAGCGGCAACAGCCCCATCAATAATGCGATGGTCGCTAGACAGGGTAAGGCTTATAACAGTGGCAACGGCCAGTTCGCCATTTTTAACCACGGCTCTCTGCTCCCCTGAACCCACGGCTAAAATCGCGCCCTGGGGTGGATTAATAATGGCGTCGAACTGCTTGATGCCATACATCCCCAGGTTAGAGATACAGAAACTGCCTCCCTGAAACTCTTCAGACTTGAGACGGTTGAGTTTGGCTCTGGTAGATAGGTCGCGCATCTCATGGGAAATGCTTTCCAGCCCTTTGGTGTTGGCTCCAGAAATAATGGGGGTAATCAACCCATCTTTGATGGCCACCGCAACACTGATATCGGCATCAGTAAACTGAGTGACCTGCTCGCCATCAAACTGCACATTGACCGCTGGCACTCTTATTAATGCGCTGGCACAGGCTTTGATAATAAAGTCATTGACCGAGACTTTGGTCTGGGTGTTGACATCATTAATCTGCTTGCGTGTGGCTAGCAGGTTGTCCAGTTCGGCATCAATCTGCACACGGTAATGCGGTGCTGTCTGTTTGGATGCTTGCAGACGCCCGGCGATGGTCTTGCGCATACTACTAATCGGCTGGGACTCTGGGCTACTCACGCTTGGCGCAGAAACCTCTACTGGTAGCTTATTTTTCAGGGCAGCGGCAGCTTCGACATCGGCCTTGCATACCCGTCCGCGATCGCCACTAACTCGGCATTCCAGTAGGTTAATACCCAGCTGCTCGGCAAGTCGCCGCGCCACGGGAGTGGCTTTGACCTGGCTGTCATCGCCAGGTTGATTGCTGCTTGGCGGCGCATTATGAGTCTCTATTAGGCGGCCACCGGCGGCGATTAAAGCCGCCTCTAGGTCGCGCTTGGAAACACGCCCATGGCGTCCAGTGCCGGAAATATTGTTGAGGTTAACGCCATACTCTGCTGCTAGGCGGCGAGCAACTGGCGAAGCTGAGACATGACTATCATCTTCGCCTACAGCTAATGTATCGGTGTTGCCAGCCAATTGTTCGGCTGGAGCTGATGCTTCATTTGCAACTTCGGTCATGGTCGGCGCCTCTTGTAAAACAACTGCTTCGCTATTGCCGGAGTAACTATTGATAAACTTATTAATTTCTTCTTCGCTGGTCTCTGCAGACGCGATAACACCCAGCAGAGCGCCCACGATATGAGTTTCGCCAGGCTCCGCGACTATGGCGCGGACTATGCCGCTGTCAGACGCGGCCACTGTATTAATAATTTTCGCAGTCTCAACGTCGACCAGATCGGTCTCAACAGTTACCTGATCCCCCACTTTGACATGCCAGGCATTGATCTCGCCCTCGGACATTTCCATGCCCCATTTGGGCATGAAAATAGGCTTAATATTATTGGTCATCATTAGGCTCCCAGTACGTCCCGAACAGCGGCAAGGACTTTATCGACATTGGGAACATAGGCGTCTTCTAGCGCAGGAGCAAATGGAACTGGCGTATGCGGGGCAGTCACTGTACGGATCGGCGCCTTGAGGCTGTGGAAGCCTTTTTCGGCGACAATACCGGCAATATCAGAGGCTAGACCACAGCGCGGGTTGCCCTCGTCCACAACAACGAGCCGTCCGGTGACTTCAACACTTTCAAGGATCGCCTCATCGTCCAGTGGCGACACAGTGCGCGGATCAATAACATCACAGGTGATTCCCTCTTCGGCCAAAATATCGGCCGCAGCAATCGCATGAGTGACCATATTAGAGATGGCAACGATGGTGACATCTTTACCCTGGCGGGGGAATGCGGCTTCTCCAAAGGGAATCGCATACTGCTCGTCTGGGACTTCACATTCATTGTTATACATGACCTTGTGCTCGAGAAAAATCACTGGATCCTCATCACGAATCGCTTGCACCATAAGGCCTTTGGCATCATAGGCGTTGCTGGGCATAACGACTTTTAAGCCAGCGATATGGGTAACCACTGAATGCAGCATACTTGAATGCTGAGCACCCGCACGCCAACCGGCACCCACTGTTCCGCGAATCACCATAGGTGTTTTTGACTTGCCACCAAACATATAGCGGAACTTGGCTGCCTGATTAAAAATCTGATCGAAGGAAACGCCGATAAAATCGAAGAACATAAGCTCGGCGATCGGGCGCAGACCATTGTTGGCAGCACCGGCGGCAGCACCAATAATAGCCGCCTCAGAGATAGGCGTATCGATAACGCGCTCGCGGCCAAATTCGGGCATCAGCCCTTTTGTAACACCAAAAACACCACCGTAGGCGTCGTCTTGACCATCACAGCCAGCGCCACCGGAGACTTCTTCTCCGAGAACAATCACTGTGGGGTCACGGCGCATCTCTTCACGAATGGCATCGTTAAGGGCTTCACGGTAGGACTTCATTGAAGTAGTACCGGCAATTTTTGCAATTTTAGAATTAGTAGTCATCTGGGTACCCTTAGTATGAGCAGTAGACATCGGACAAGAGGTCCGTGGCAGGATCTGGGTGCGGTGCAGCTAGGCCGTCCGCAACCGCTTTTTCTATTTCGACCATGATTTCTTTATCTATTGCATTCATGGCGGCAGCTTTAAGCCAGCCTTCCTTGATAACTCGATCACGGAATATTTTTAAGCAGTCTTGATCCTTGCGAGCATTTTTAATTTCATCTTTACCGCGGTACAGCTGAGGGTCACCAATAAAGTGGCCGTCAAAGCGCACACATTTGGCTTCGATAGAAGTGGGGCCGCCGCCGTCGCGAGCCCGTTGCGTTGCAACCTTAATCGCCTCATAGGTGGCAAAGAAGTCGTTGCCATCAATGCATTCAGACGGCATGCCGAACCCCGCGTTACGATCTGTAAGGCTGTCGCAGCCAAGACCGTAGTTGGCCGCAGTGCCTTCCGCGTAACCATTGTTTTCGTAGATGAAGATATGGGGTAGCTGCAAAACCACAGCCATATTCATGGCTTCCATGGTTGTACCCTGATTGGCACTGCCGTCACCGTTAAACGACAGGGCAACATTGGTAGTGCCTAATGTTTTGGCCGCCAGCGCAGCACCATTGACCAGCGGTGGACCACCACCAACAATAGCGTTGGCGCCGAGCATTCCTTTATCGATATCGGCAATATGCATGGAGCCGCCTTTACCTTTACACAGGCCACTTGAGCGACCCATGATCTCTTTCATCATGCCGCCAACATCACAGCCTTTGGCAATACAGTGGCCATGGCCACGGTGGGTACTGCCGATAACGTCACTGTCGCTAAGGTCGATACAGGCGGCAACTGCGATTGCCTCTTGACCGTTAGATGCGTGGACGAACCCAGGCACATTTCCTCCCATAAACTCCTTAATACAGCGCTCTTCGAATTCGCGGATGGTTTTCATTGAGCGATAGGCTCTGAGTAGAAAATCCTCTTGATATGGCATTTGGCTGCCCCTTTTGTTTGTTTGTTTTTAAGCAGACCAAACTATACATCTTTTAAATAAAAAAACAAACGTGATGGTTTTAGGTTTTATCTTGTTAAGCGCGGCTGCATGCACTGTTCAGCCTGACGTGAGTTTATTAAATTCAAGAGAGGAACAGATCCGACATCATTGGATCCCTATCTTTTTTAAGAGGATATTTTTTAATGGCTAGCTATTACAAAGTCTAGATGTTGAGCGAGGAAGCTATCAACTAAAACTGCGACTCGGGCAGATATGCTACTAGGCCATCATGTGCGTCGGTCACATTGATCTGACAGGACAGGCGACTATTATCTTTGGGGGCTGTAACACAGTCCAGTAAATCTTTTTCCATCTCACTAGCCGGGTCTACCTTATCGACCCAACTCTCTTCTATATAGCAGTGGCAGGTCGCACAACTGCATGAGCCACCGCACTCTGCGACAATCCCCTCGATCATGTTATCGACGGCAGCCTGCATTAGACTAGTGCCAGAGTCGACATTAACTTCATGGCTCTCGCCGCTGGCCTCTATAAAGGTAACTGTGGGCATTTTTAAACTCCAGTGAGAAATGGTCTAGCAAATAAACAGTTGAGGAAAGCAACGCTGTTTTTCGCCGAAGAGCAATATACAGCGTTTGAACGATAAAACAAGCAAGTTAGATTGTAATTTCATTTGCTCGAGTATTACTTATCATTTGAAAGCCCCGAACCTGATACCAGGTCCGAGCTTAATGAGGCCGCTTAAAATTTTAATTTAGGCCGGCATAGTAGGCTGCTAGGTTGGCAATATCGGCATCGCTCAAACCTTTGGCCATGGCTGTCATCATGGCGTTGTTGCGCTTACCATCGCGGAACTGTCTAAGTTGGCTCGCCAGATAGGGTTCTTTCTGCCCAGCTAGGTTAGGCCACATGCCGTTGTTGCTGATACCATTCATGCCGTGACAACCGGCACACGTCATCGACTTGGCTTTGCCCGCGACAGGATCACCGGCCAGTGTGGCAAATGATAATGTTGCTGCTATAAAGGTAATAACTAGTTTTTTCATGTTACTTCTCCAATGATTAATTTGGTTGGACTGCGTTGTGGGCGGCACTGTTAGAAAAACAGTGACTGACAAACAACGAGGCGCTTAAAAGGGCGACGGCTCCCACCTGATGCGCGGCGGCAACGGGCACGGGAACATAAAAAATTAAGGTGCTGATACCCAGGATGACCTGAAGTAGCAGTAGACCGATCAACAAAAACACACCAGTCCTGGCTGGGCCTTGAATATCAGCTTTTAAAGTCTTTGCGGCAAAGGTCAGCACCAGCGCCACGATCACATAGGCAAATATACGATGGTTAAACTGGATGGTGGTGATATCTTCAAATGCCGACAGCCAGGCCGGCGCCAAGCTGTAAAGCCCCGCCGGTATAAAGCTATCGCCCATCAGTGGCCATGTAGGGTAGGCGAAGCCCGCCTTAGTGCCCGCGACTAAGCCACCAGATAAAATCATGAGGAAAATTAGACCACTTAAAGTGTAAGCAAACCTACCCAGCGCAATGGGTTGCTTGGTCTTGGTACTGACCAGACCAAAGGCAGTCCACAGGATAAAAGAGTAGATCAGCACTGCAGCACCTAGGTGAGCAGTGAGGCGGTACTGGCTAACATCGGGCTTGTCGACCAGACCGCTTTTAACCATATACCAGCCCAGTAAGCCCTGAAATCCGCCACCGAGTAGCATCAGCACAAGCTTGGGAGTGAGACCGGCCTTAATGCGTTTGGTAAACAAGAAGATTAAAAACGGCACGGTAAAAATGACGCCAATTAACCTACCGAGCACTCGATGCAGGTACTCATACATAAAGATGGATTTGAATTCCTCAAGTGACATACCCATATTGATCTTTTGGTACTCGGGGAACTGCTGATACTTGTAGAACATATGCTGCCAATCGGCTTCGGACATTGGGGGTACGACGCCCATCAATGGTTTCCAGTCGACCATCGACAGACCCGAGTTGGTGAGGCGCGTAACCCCACCTAAAAGGATCATGCCAAATATCACCGCAGCGCAGAAAAATAGCCAGTAGGCAATCTGGCGGTCGTATTGAATTTCAAGGTGTGTCGCTGGTTTTACTAGGGCCATTTACAACTCTATTTAGGTGACTATTTCTGGGCGATGGTCTGTGACACATCCAACCACTTTTTATTACGAAAGCGGCGCATATTTAGACTAGATTTTATGCCGAAATCTAGTAACGAGGTTGCATAGAGCCACATGACATCTGCCCCCATCTGCACCAAGATAAAGGGCACCAGTATGCGGCTCAGAGCAATGCTAAACACGGTGACCATCATTGGGTATCTGGTGTCGCCTGCACCGCGAAGTGCGCCAGCCATACTGAACTCAATCCCCATCAGCGGAAGGCTACAGCTAATAATGTAGGTAAATGGGACTAGCAGTGCGATAACCTCTGGATCATTGATCATAAAGCGCGCAATTTCTTCGGCAAAGAGACTCATCAATGCGCCGCCCGCAACCATAATATAGACACAGGTGCGCATAGTTCGCCAGCCAGCATCATAGGCACCTTTTTTATCTCCAGCCCCGAGATGTTGGCTGACTAAGGTTGCGCTAGATATGGAGAAGCTAAATGCGATAACGATCATCAACCCAAGTATGGATAGACCGATACCATAGGTGGCAAAGGCAGCATTGCCATAGCTGGCTAAGAACACCAAAAATATTAACAAGCCGCCCTGAAAAAACATCTGTTCGAAAGCAGCTGGCATACCGATTTTAACGAGGTCACGACCATTGGTTAATAAGTCGGGTATTGGGTTGGCTGGTTTAAATGAAAGCTTGCCAAATATCCATAACAGTAAAAATATAATTACGGTAATAATAGCTCCAACACCATTGCCTTTGGCAAGACCTGGCAGGCCAGCAGGCTCTATTTCATGCCACCCATAGGTAAAGGCAATGCCCAGATAAACACCCAAAACAGCACCTATCACTGCGGCCCATAATGGCGTTTTACTGTCGCCAGTAGCGCGAAAAGCCATGCTAAAGACTAGCATGATAAGCAGAGGTGGCGCGTAGAGTACAGTGTAAAACACAAAGTCGACCGCGAGAATCTGAGCTTCTGGTGTGAGGCTAAAAATACTCACTAGGGGTTCAAGAAATGGAATTGCAATCCAAGATAGCAGTAGTCCATCAACAAAAAATATAATGACCGACAGCGCCGCAACGCGACCGGCACGCACCTTATCGCCTGCACCCCAATAACGCCCAACTAGAGCCGTGGTACCGCTCGAAAGCCCCATCATTACAGCAAATAAAATAAAGAATAGACGCTGACCTGTGGTGACCGCGGCCACTTCGTCGATACCCATGCCACCTGCAATTTTCAGGAATATAAGCCCGGTCATTATAAAGGCCATATTGCTGAGAATGGTCGGCCAGGTAAGGCGCCAGATATTGAAAGTGGAAATAGGTTGCATAGGTAACTATGTTAACATTGAGGTTGCTTTTTAAGTTAGCTTTTCATTGGCTTTATAGGAGGTATTTGCATGGTCGGTCAGGGAGAGGTGAGGTTAGATCCAAGTTGGTTAGATGTGCTTGGCAAGGAGTTTGATCAGCCCTATATGCGGCAATTAAAAGCTTTTTTACAGCAGCAAAACAATAGCGGCAAGGTGATTTACCCGCCAGGTGCACAGTGGTTTTCTGCATTTAACGATACTCCCTTTGACAAGGTGCGCGTGGTTATTTTGGGGCAGGATCCTTATCACGGTCCCGATCAGGCACATGGTCTTTGCTTCTCGGTGCTGCCTGGGGTTAAGGTGCCGCCCTCTCTGGCAAATATCTATAAAGAGTTGGCGTCTGACTTGGGTATTACACAGCCCAATCATGGTTGCCTTACTAGCTGGGCTAAGCAGGGAGTGCTGTTACTCAATGCTACCCTGACCGTTGAGCAGGCTGATGCTGGTGCTCATCAGGGTAAGGGGTGGGAGCAGTTTACCGATCAGGCAATTCGCGCGATAAATGATCAGTCTGAGGCTGCTGTGTTTTTACTCTGGGGTAGTTATGCGCAAAAGAAGGGTGCCTTTATTGATCAGTCGCGGCATCTGGTATTGAAGTCTGTGCATCCATCGCCGCTGTCTGCGTATCGTGGCTTTTTGGGCTGCAAACACTTTTCTGCGACGAACAACTATTTACAGCAACATGGCCGGCAGCCTATTGATTGGCAGCTGCCATCGGAAGAGACGGTGTTGGCGGGAATCTGAGATTCTTTTATTAATAATTACTCAATTGGAACAAACCTGTGGTAACAAAATCTTGGCAGACGCCAAAAAATTTACTGATTCTTATGTCGGTGGCAATGACGATTGGCTTTGCCACCTGGATGGCATTGCTCAATAATTTTGTGATCGAAAAGGCGGCCTTTACCGGTGCAGAAATTGGCATGCTGCAAAGCATTCGAGAGGTCCCAGGCTTTTTGGCATTTACGGCAGTCTTTGTACTACTGATTCTAAAAGAGCAGACCTTTGCTTATTTGTCACTCGCCCTGTTGGGCGTGGGCATAGCTCTCACAGGCTATTTTCCCTCGGTGCTTGGACTTTATTTTACGACCTTTATTATGTCGGTGGGCTTCCATTACTTCGAGACTGTTAAGCAGTCGCTGTCCCTGCAGTGGTTTAGCATTGAAGAAGCACCTGCAATGTTGGGCAAGCTAATTGCCGCCAGTTCCATCGCATCCTTGGTGGCCTATAGTTTTTTATGGGTGGGCCAGAATTATCTCGGGCTTAGTTACAAGGCTATTTATCTGGTTGGTGGCGGTGCTTGTTTGATCCTCACTGCTTTTATGTGGCTGGCCTTTCCGCGTTTTGATGCTAAGACAGCTCAGCGTAAACATCTATTGATCCGCAAGCGCTATTGGTTGTACTACGCACTCACTTTTATGGGTGGTGCCAGACGTCAGATCTTCACCGTATTTGCCGGGTTTTTGATGGTGGAAAAGTTTGGCTACAGCGTTAGCGATATTGCCGCACTGTATATTATTAACCATCTATTCAACTGGGCTTTTGCTGCTCGAATCGGTGCTTTGGTCGGTCGCATAGGTGAGCGTCGAGCGCTGACCTTTGAATATTGCGGGCTGTTTTGCGTTTTTACGGCATATGCCTTTGTTAATGATGCCACCTGGGCGGCGGGTCTATATATTGCCGATCATCTGTTCTTTTCATTGGCGATTGCAATCAAAACCTATTTCCAAAAGATTGCCGATCCGGCAGATATGGCTTCCACGGCTGGCGTGGCCTTTACCATTAACCATATTGCAGCGGTAGTTATTCCGGTGCTGTTTGGGCTGATGTGGTTGGTATCGCCAAAGGCGGTATTCTTGATGGGTTCCGGCATGGCTCTCATTAGTTTAGTGCTAGCATGCAAAATTCCACTAGTACCCGATGCGGGCAATGAGGTGCTAGTTGGTAAGGTGCCTTATCTTGCCGTGACGGCTAGCCAACAGTCAGTGGTGGCCTTTTGGCCTTGGCGCGTAACCAGTTGAGGCCATTGAGTACTGCGGGTGTGCTAGCGATACGGCGTTCAATGCGGAATTTCCCCGGATAGTCAATCAATAATAATCCTGTAACCATGGTCAAAATGCCTTGGCCCGGTAAAAAAAGCATTAAAGTGCCAGCCAGTATCAGACCATAGCCAATGAGATTTTTGCCGATTAATGCCAGCAGCCTTAGCGTGGGTTGCTGAGCTTTCCATTGGGTGGGCTGACGTTTTTTGAGGACAAAATAATCTTCAGGAATTTTAGCCACTAACCAGGGTAGTGATAGCAGGCTGGCGATAAAGATGACGGCTGAGCCTGCACCTACCCAGACCAGTATCTGTTGATTATTCGCCAACCAATCTATGAGGTTGTTCACGGGCCAGCTGGAATTGCGTAGGGTAATGGCAGGTGTTTGACTGTTGTAAACTGGCCTTCGCCAACTTGTATTTCGGAGGCGTCGGCGGACTTATCGGCCAATACCGCCAGTACTTCAACTGTTGTATCATCGACCTTTGCGGCACTGGCAATATTGCCGATGGCTTTGCCTGCACTGTCTTTTATCGAGTCACCTGGGGTGGGTAATGTCGTGGCTTCTAATTGCAGATGGTGCATTCTGCGCTTGACTGCACCGCGATAATGGGCGCGGGCAACAATTTCCTGTCCGGTGTAGCAGCCTTTTTTAAAGCTGATATAGCCGAGAGCATCGAGATTTAACATCTGTGGGATAAATAGATCACTGGTTTCGGCCACCACGTCGGCGCTACCTGTGCGCAGTCGTTCTAGATTGCTCTGCGGAGTTTGGGTGGTCTGTTGGTCGCTGATGTCGCTGACCTGTGTCTTGAAGAACACTGCATATTTTTTAAGACTGGCTAGGGCTATAGCTGCAATTGAGTTGTGCACCTGCAAAATAACATTATCTTGGGCGTCGATTGTGGCGCTAAACAGAAAAATTATTCGTCCCTTAGGTGTGCAGTGAGCGCCATTGATGGTTGCATCGGCGGTTAGAGATTCCATATCGCAGGTGACCTGGCCCTGAAGAAATTTGCGGCTATCTGGGCCTGATAATTGGATGTATGCACGTGGGTCAATAATGGTCATAGGTCAGGAGTCTGTAGGTTATTTATGGATTGTCTCTTATAATACTGCTTTAACACAATTACTGATTACCTATGAATAAGAACCGTCTGCTGTGGGCCAGTCGTCGTGGCATGTTAGAACTCGATCTGATTCTTCAACCCTTTACGCAAAATCACTACGATTCTCTCGAGGAGTCTGATCAACTGCGCTATGAAACGCTGCTTGAGTGCGAAGATCAGAATCTATTTCTCTGGCTGATGAATCGCGAGCAGGCAAAGGATCCAGACACACAAAGGATAGTGCAGATAATTCGTGATAGTCGCAAAAAGCCTGGCAACATTTAACCTCCGTCCGTCTAACATTATTCTCAGAGCCCAGTTTGGGCTGGCACTAGTCGTATCAATTGTTCTGTTGGGTCTGCCTGTTGTCTGGTGGGCCAGATTGTTGGCACTTTTCATCACTGCGGCCGCAATAGCTCTATGGTTTCGACAATGGCAGGCTCAGGGACCAGAGGTATTGCGCTGTTTGGGCTCTGAACGCTGGACGCTAGGCGACATTGATTTATTACTGCAGCCCCGTCAATTTGTTATGCGCAATCTGGTCATTTTGTATTTTAAAACTACAGATGATGCGCCATTAGTTCGAGTGCTTCCTGCGGATTCTATGCCCGCGGAGCAACATCGATTGCTGCGCAAGCTCTTACTCGCGCGTTAGTCTCGATTGATTATAACGTTTTGTCCGGCGTAGTTGATCGGTACCATAATCGTGTCGCGCGCTATGGGTGATAGTTCCGGGTAGTCGAGGGTGTAATGCAGGCCGCGACTTTCTTTGCGTTCCAGTGCACAGCGAATAATTAATTCGGACACTGTGGCCAGATTGCGCAGCTCGAGCAGGTCTCTGGTGATCTTGCAGTTGCTGTAGTATTCGCCAATTTCTTTTTGCAGCAATTTGATTCTGTGCTGGGCGCGCTCAAGACGCTTATTGGTGCGCACAATGCCCACGTAATCCCACATAAACCGTCGCAGTTCATCCCAGTTGTGAGAGATCACCACGTCTTCATCGGAGGAGCTGACCCGGGACTCGTCCCAGTCGGGGATAAAGTCTGGTGCGCCAATAGCTGGTGTCAGGCGGTTGATTTCAGCCGCTGCAGATCGTGCATAGACGAGGCATTCTAGAAGCGAATTGCTGGCCATACGATTGGCACCATGGAGGCCGGTAAAGGCGCTTTCACCTATGGCATAAAGATTTATCAGGTCGGTTTGACCATAGTTGTTAACTAAAATACCTCCGCAGGTGTAATGTGCGGCTGGTACGACTGGTATCGGATCGGTGGTGATATCTATGCCGAACTCAAGGCAGTGCTCATGCATAGTGGGAAAGTGTTCGGTAATAAATGCTGCCGATTTATGGCTGATGTCCAGATACAGGCAGTCGCTGCCGAGACGCTTCATCTCGTGATCAATGGCTCGGGCCACGACATCTCGAGGAGCGAGTTCGCCATCAGGGTGAAAATTGCCCATAAAACGACTGCCATCTGGCAGGCGCAGCACAGCACCTTCACCTCGCAGGGCTTCGGTAATTAAAAATGACTTGGCCTTGGGGTGATAGAGACAGGTCGGATGAAACTGGTTAAATTCAAGATTAGCCACGCGACAGCCACGGCGCCAAGCCATGGCTAGACCATCACCGCTGGCACCGTCAGGATTACTGGTATAGAGGTAGGCTTTGCTGGCGCCACCGGAGGCTAGAATCACACTTCTGGCTTGGAATAGGGATACGATATCCTGCTTGATATCCAATATATAGGCGCCGGTGCAGCGAATTTTGCGCGAATCATTATCTGCTTGAGTGACGAGGTCAACCGCGCAGTGCTGTTCATAAATGTCGATATTATCTGCTTCGATAACCTGATCAACTAGTGTGCCGGTCACCTCTTTGCCAGTGGCATCAGCGGTATGCAATATGCGGCGGTGACTATGCCCCCCTTCTTGTGTCAGGTGGTAGTCTTTCTGGTCGCGATTTTTGGTGAAATCAACCCCTTGGTCAATCAGCCAGTTGACTGCATCGGGGCCATTTTCGACTACAAAGCGCACGGCATCTTCGTGGCACAGGCCAGCACCAGCGGTCAATGTGTCGGCGACATGGGCATCGGCGCTGTCATTTTTATCAAACACAGCGGCAATACCACCCTGTGCATACCAAGAGGCGCCACCCTGCAATGCGGATTTGCTGATAAGTGCAATACGCAGGTGTTTTTCTAGCTGCAATGCGGCTGTTAATCCAGCGGCACCGCTGCCGATAACGAGAACATCATAGAGATGGGTTTGTTTCATGGGTTCGCCACACATAATCGGATTCGCATGATAGTATAAGCGCCGAAATCTAGCTAACGAAATAGGCGAACTAAATGGGTGGTAGTTTGTCTGTCTATGGTGACTACGCAAATGGTGCGCATACGAGGCTGTGATTTCTCAGCGATAAAAAATATAACCCATAGGGTTGGGAAACGAATTGCTCAATGACGGACATTAAAACTGAACCAACGGACCAGCAGCTGGTGCTCAGGGTGCAAAAAGGCGATAAGCGAGCCTTCGACCTTTTGGTTCTCAAATATCAATATAAGGTGCATGCGATAGTAGGACGGTTTATTCGCGATAGTCATGAGGTAAGCGACGTTACTCAGGAAGCATTTATCAAAGCCTACCGTGCACTGCCGCGATTTCGTGGCGAGAGCCAGTTTTATACCTGGCTCTATAGAATTGCGGTAAATACCGCCAAGAATTATCTGGTGGCGCGCAGTAGGCGCCCACCGTTGTCAGATGTAGATCTCGGCGATGCTGAGTATTATGCTGGCAGTGACCGACTGAAAGACGTTGGTACGCCTGAGAACCAATTATTTCGCGATGAGCTTGAGGCAGTTATCAATCAGGCTGTTGAAGAATTACCGGAGGATTTGCGTACAGCGGTGACATTGCGCGAGTATGAAGGTCTGAGTTATGAGGATATTGCCGCGGTTATGGATTGTCCTGTGGGAACGGTAAGATCGCGTATTTTTCGCGGCCGAGAGTCGATAGATAGTCGAGTTTTACAATTAATGGAGGGTGGTTAAAAGATTGGTGAACCTTTTGTAAAAGCACTGGTCATACCCATCACAACTTTTTATGATTAAAACGTATTGTCTATCATTACAACTTTTTAACAGGTTTGAGGAACATAAATGAGCGACCACGAAGAGCGTCTAGCTGAGTCCCTTTCTGCACTAATGGACGGAGAGAGCACTGAGCTTGAAACCCATCGAATCCTCAAGGAAGTAGGCAGTACCTCTAGCGCGACGGACAGCGCACGCAGTAAATGGCAGCGCTACCATATGGCCTCTTCAGTAATGTCTGGAGATCCTGTAGCCAAGATAGATTTCTCAGCGGCTATTGCAGCAGCAATTGCGGCTGAAGACAGTCACCGCATTAACCCTCTCCATCAATTTGCAGGTGCTGCAGGTCGTTTTGCCATTGCAGCTTCTGTTGCTATGGTCGCAGTTTTAGGGGTGCAGCAGTTTAATGACGTTGCACCTTCAAATTCAGATGCTGTGCAGTTTGCCGAAGTAACAGTTGATGCAGCACAACAAAATAACGGCCCGGCGATCCAGTTCCCCTCTGGGTTCCAGCCTAATATCCAAGCTCGCACAGTAAGTGCTGGTGGGAACAATAAAGTGTCTCAGCAGCCTGTGGCGCCACTCATACAAGTTAGGCGGACAGTGAATCAGCAGTATTCAGAGCAGGAGCTTCGCGCCTATCTAAATGATATTATACTCAAGCATTCTAGCCACGCAGCATTAAACAGTAATCAGGGCATGCTGCCATTTGCCCGGGTTACCAACAGTGATGAACGGTCTGGCGATGAGTAAGTTCCGATAACGCAGATTCGATACAGGATAAACCATCAAGATGTTGGTTAAATGGTTAAAAAAACTCAAACTGGTGGCTCTTATAGCCGCCGTTTTTGTGCATGGGCCCTTATTTGCGCAGCAGATGGATTCCGCCTATGACCTGATGGCTCGCATGGCTAAAGCCTCCAAAGAGCTGAGCTACAGGGGGATATTCACCTATGAGTTTCGCGGTAATCTCACCAGTGTAAAGGTAGTGCATATAGTGCGTGATGGGCAGACCTATGAACGCATAGTGCATATGGATGGGCCGGAGCATGAGATTGTTCGCCGCGGTGATGATATGGATTGTATGCGCGCCTCTGACATGCTGCTACGTGGTAGTGTGCTGAAGATTAACGATAACAATTACTCTCACCTACAAGACTTTTACAACTTTTATATTCGCGGTGATACGCGTATCGCCGGCCGCGCTGTCTCTGTGGTCAATGTTATTCCCAAGGATAAGTATCGTTACGGCTATATTATTGCCATTGATAAAGAGACAGGCCTTATGTTGCAGTCGGTTCTGATCAACGGCAAGGGTAAGCCCATGGAGCGCTTCCAGTTTGTCGATATTTCTATTGGTGCTGACCTGAATAATGTTGAGTTCACCCCCGAGCTGTCTGCCTCTGATGATATTGATGTCGACCAGTCAGATTGCCTAAAAGCTGATCAGCAGGCAAAAGTAGCCAGTTCACAATGGGTGCCTAAGTGGCTGCCACCTGGATTTGTTCTGTCGTCCTTTCAGCCGATAGGTGAAGATGGTCAAGAATCACTTATGTATACCGATGGTCTGGCTGTGTTTTCAGTGTTTATTGATTCCGATGAAAAAAGCGGTTCCTTACCAGCGGTAGATGCAAATTTAGGCGCTACCGTTGCGGTATTAACCAAGGGGTTTTTTAATAAACAGCGCTACGCTATCTCTGTGGTGGGTGAGATCCCGCGGAGTACTGCCAGGGAAATTGCCAATGCTATTTCTCCGTTACTTGCATCGCCAACGCCTTAAGCGACAGAGTACTCAATGATATTGGAAACCGGAACCGTGGTCGCAGTCGAAGCTGATAGTCTCTGGGTAGAGACTATTCAACGATCTACCTGCGAGGCCTGTGCTGCTAAAAAAGGCTGTGGGCAGCGAGTTCTGTCAAAACTGACCGGCAAAACTAACCGCATTCGCGTATTGTTTGGAGCCCAGTCACCGAAAAAAGTCTCTCCTGGACAGTCAGTGACCATAGGCATTCCTGAAGACGTAATTGTCAGTGGTTCAATACTGGTTTATCTACTGCCGGTTGTGGCTGCAGTGATTGGCGCATGGCTTTTGGGATCACAGAATGATGCATTGGGTATTCTCGGTGCTGCCTGTGGTCTATTGCTAAGTGGTCTAATTGTTAATCTGCAAAGTAAGAAAGCAAGGAACGATTTACGCCTTAACCCTGTCTTACTTCAAGACCCTAGCGAAAATCAGGTTTTAGACTTCTCCTAAAGAGCTCTTCTAAATTTGCTTTCGCGTTTATTATTTTTATCGGAGATAATTTTGTGTTGAACAGATTCTTTTTTGTCACTGTTTTTTTCCTCGTTACTCTTTCATCTGCTCAAGCGCAGTTACCTGATTTTACGAGTCTTGTCGAAGATGTCTCTCCCGCGGTCGTAAAAATAAACACGGTCAGTAAAGGTCGTAAACAACAGGCTCAACAACTTCCTCAGGGCCAAATCCCGGAGATTTTCCGTGATTTTTTCGAGCAGCGTCAGCGGCAGCAGCAAAAACCACGCCCCGCTCGCTCAATGGGTTCAGGATTTGTGATATCCAATGACGGCTATATCCTGACCAACCACCATGTGGTGGAGAATGCCGATGAAATTGAGGTTTTGTTTGCTGATAGGCAAGAGTACACAGCCACCGTGGTGGGCTCTGATCGGCGCTCAGATCTGGCTTTGCTAAAAATCAAAGCTCGCAATCTGCCAACGCTTAAATTTGCGGCACAAGATAGCTTAAAAGTAGGCGCTTGGGTGCTTGCCATAGGCTCACCATTTGGCCTAGATTACTCAGTCACCGCAGGTATTGTCAGTGCCATAGGGCGCAGTATTCCGACTCAAAAGGGCGAAAACTATGTGCCCTTTATTCAGACCGATGTCGCCATTAATCCGGGTAATTCCGGCGGGCCGTTATTTAATCTCGAGGGTCAGGTAGTGGGCATTAACTCACAGATCTACTCACGCTCAGGTGGATCTATTGGTCTCTCTTTTGCTATTCCGGCCAGCGTTGCAGTGGGGGTGATCGAGCAGCTTAAGGATCATGGCAAAGTGCAGCGTGGCTGGCTCGGCGTCGCCATTCAGGATGTGAATAAACGCTTGGCAGAGTCATTGCAGTTGGGCACCCCCCAGGGAGCATTGATAAATACGGTAGAGCCAGACAGTCCTGCAGATAAGGGCGGAATTAAACCCGGTGATGTCATCGTGCGCTTTGATGGTCAGATTATTGTTGATTCTGGAGACCTGCCTCATGTGGTTGGCATGATGGCGCCCGGCGAGAATGCCCAAGTTGAAATTTATCGTGAAGGTAAACGCAAAAAATTAACCATGAAAGTGGGTTCTCTCGATACTGACAGAGAGAGCATCGCTGCCAACAGCGATGGCACGGATCGACTGGGTTTGATCGTCGAGGAGATGGATGATGAAGAGCGCCGGGCACTGCGTCTGCGCGGTGGTGTTCGGGTCACGCAGGTGTCACCAGAGTCCGCCGCGGCTGAGTCAATGTTGCAGGCTGGCGACATTGTTGTGCAGCTGGGCTATAGTCGGATCGACGATATTGATGAGTACAATCAGGTGATTGCAGAGCTGCCAAAAAACACCCCAGTGGCCATTCGTTTTTATCGCCAGGGGCGGGCAATCTTCCGCACCTTTGAGATTGTTGAGTGACGCGGTAGCGCTTGGCGATATGTTAGTTCCGATGATGCTGTATAGCCGCTTGAATTTAGAGGTTGATAATCAAGCAGTTATTAGCGTCTGGCCTACAAATAGGCTAGAATCCGCTCGCAAATTTTAACGGCAGTGCAAACACTTTGTCCGATCTCAGTCATATACGAAATTTTTCAATTATTGCCCACATTGACCATGGGAAATCGACCATTGCGGATCGATTTATTCAACTCTGTGGTGGCCTTGCCGACCGTGAAATGGCGGCGCAGGTGCTCGATTCCATGGATATTGAGCGCGAGCGCGGTATTACTATCAAGTCACAGAGCGTCACATTGCCGTTTACTGCACAAGACGGTAAAACCTACCAGTTAAACTTTATTGATACACCTGGCCATGTTGACTTCACCTACGAGGTCTCGCGGTCGCTTGCTGCCTGTGAAGGCGCTCTGTTAATTGTAGATGCCGCGCAAGGGGTAGAGGCTCAGTCAGTGGCTAACTGCTACACAGCTATTGCTCAGGGTTTGGAAGTAATCCCCGTGTTAAATAAAATGGATCTGCCGCAGGCGGAGCCAGAGAAAGTGATTAACGAAATCGAAAATATTATTGGTATCGAGGCCACCGAGGCGGTACGTTGTAGCGCTAAGACCGGTGAGGGAATTACTGATATCCTCGAGGAACTCGTGCTGAAAGTGCCACCACCTGAAGGTGATGTGGACGCTCCGTTGCAGGCTTTGATTATCGACTCCTGGTTTGATAACTATCTGGGCGTTGTCTCGCTGGTGCGCGTAATGCAGGGTACTCTCTCGGTTAAAAATAAGATTGTTGCTAAGTCAATTGGCAAGCCGCATGTGGTTGATAGTGTTGGAGTATTTACGCCCAAGCGTAAAGAGACCGGCGTGCTGCATGCTGGTGAAGTGGGCTTTATGGTAGCCGGTATCAAAGATATTCTCGGTGCACCAGTGGGCGATACGTTAACTCACCAAAGTACCTCAGATGTTGAGGCGCTACCGGGATTTCAGCGTATTAAGCCTCAGGTCTATGCCGGCATGTTCCCCGTTGATTCCGATGATTTTGAAGAGTTTCGTGAAGCTCTGGCCAAACTGGCCGTCAATGATGCTTCCTTGTTCTATGAGCCCGAGAGTTCCGATGCGCTCGGCTTTGGTTTCCGCTGTGGATTCCTTGGTATGTTGCATATGGAGATTATTCAGGAGCGTCTTGAGCGAGAATACAACCTTGATTTGATTACCACTGCGCCGACCGTGGTTTACGAGATAATTACCTCAAAGGGCGAGACATTGTATATGTCGAACCCCTCAGACCTGCCCGATCCGGGTCAGATCGAAGAGATGCGTGAACCCATCTGCGAAGCCAATATTTTGGTACCCAAAGACTATGTCGGCAATGTGATTTCACTCTGTGTGGAAAAGCGTGGCGTGCAGAAAGATATGCAGTTTATTGGTGGCCAGGTGTCAATTCGCTATGAATTGCCGATGAGTGAAGTGGTTATGGACTTCTTTGATCGGCTCAAATCGGTCAGTCGCGGTTTTGCGTCGTTGGACTACAGTTTTGTGCGCTTTGAAGCCGCATCGCTAGTCAAGTTGGATATTTTGATCAATGGCGATCGGGTCGATGCGCTTGCGGCGATTACTCACCGCGATCACTCCATTCAGAAAGGCCGTAACCTCGCTGACAAAATGAAAGAGCTTATTCCCCGCCAAATGTTTGATGTGGCCATTCAGGCTGCAATCGGCGGTAGTGTTGTTGCCCGCACCACAGTGAAGGCGTTGCGTAAAAATGTGACGGCCAAATGTTATGGTGGTGATGTAACCCGTAAAAAGAAACTGCTGGAAAAACAAAAGGCCGGAAAAAAACGCATGAAGCAGGTGGGGAGTGTTGAGATACCCCAGGATGCATTCTTGGCAGTACTTCGAACTTAATGGGTAATACTAAGGGGTAGATTTCGATGGATCTCAATTTTGAGCTGATTCTCACCATTATATTTTTATTGGCTGGTGCCTTTTGGCTGCTTAACAAATTTGTTGTCAATCAGAAAGAGGGGCTGATTGAGTTTGCTGGCTCGTTGGCGCCGGTGCTGGGTTTGGTCTTAGTTTTGCGTTCGTTTCTAATTGAGCCTTTTCAAATACCCTCGCAGTCCATGGTGCCGACCTTAAAAGTGGGTGATTTTATTCTGGTTAGCAAATGGACCTATGGCATTCGTCTGCCGGTATTGCGCACCAAGATTATTGAAATTGACTCCCCAGAACGCGGCGATGTTATGGTGTTTTTTCCGCCTCATGAAGATCGTTATTTTATCAAGCGAGTAGTGGGTCTTCCCGGCGATAAAATTCATGTACTCAATGGTGTTGTATTTATCAATGGCGATAAGATGACTCAGACCTCAGTCGCGGAAGAGGCCAATTCGCCTCGCTCGGTGGTCATGTCAGAGAACCTTGCTGGGGTCGAGCATTTGATGCAGAAACGCACCTCGCCAACTCGTCTCAGCCAGAATTATTCGGCCGTTGTACCTCAGGGTCATTATTTTATGATGGGCGACAACCGCGACAACTCTAGTGATAGTCGAGTATGGGGTCCGGTGCCTGAAGATCGTATTGTTGGTAAGGCCTTCGCACGATGGATGTTTTGGGATAAGTTTTTGAGTCTGCCTAGCTTTGATCGGGCGGGTAAAATCCAGTAAGGTAATCAATAACAGAGTTTGCAGGTTTTCAGGAAGAAAAAATCTATAACAGGGAGTTTGCTATGAAATTCAATAAGCAGCGTGGCGCGACATTAATCTCGATCATTATTATTGTTTTTATAGCTGGATTTTTGTTGCAGGTGGCGTTTAAGTTAGGCCCCCACTATTTGGATGATCAGGTTATAGCTGGTGCAGTTCAGCAGATTGGCCAGTCTGATTTGGACGATGAAACTATTCCAGATATACGGCGTAAAGTGTCGGATTTCTTTACTATAAATAATATTCGCGATGTGCCTGCGAGCCAGGTGATTATCAATCGTGATAGAAACGGCGTTCGGATAAGCGTGAACTAAGCAAAACGAATTGAAATGTTTAGTAATGTTGATGTTGTGTTTAAATTTAATAACCACGAAGGCACCGCTGAACAAAATAATTAATCAGAGGATTGTTAGTGAGCAATGTCCGACAGCTCCAAGAGCGTCTCAATTACAGCTTTAGTGATGAACAGCTGCTAACGCTTGCCCTCTCTCACCGCAGTTGCGGAAGCAACAATAACGAACGTCTAGAATTCCTTGGCGACTCGATTCTTGGCCTTACGGTCACGGATATACTCTACCGTGACTTTCCCAAGGCCCGTGAAGGTGAATTAAGCCGCATGCGCTCACATATAGTGCGGGCGGAGTCGCTGGCTGAGGTCGCTAAGTCGTTAGAGCTAGGTTCCAATCTATTGCTGGGCCCAGGCGAAATGAAAAGTGGCGGTCATCGCCGTGATTCTATTTTAGGGGATACCGTAGAGGCGCTGATTGGCGCTGTTTACTTGGACGCTGGTTTGGATAGAGCGCGCAGCTGTATTGAGCTGTGGTTTAAAAATTTATTGGGCACAGCTCTGGAGGTGCAGCCAATAAAGGACCCCAAGACCAGTTTACAGGAGTGGTTGCAACAGCGCGGTAAACCAGTGCCCGAATATAAACTGATCAACACGGGCGGCGAAGCTCATAGCCGGCTGTTTACTGTGAGTTGCAAGATTGCAGCTGTAGAAAAAGAAATGAGTGCCACGGCCAGTAGTCGCCGCAAAGCTGAGCAAATGGTAGCTGAGCAATTAATTAATGAATTGGAGTTGTGCTCTTGACCGAACCTCGCTGTGGCTATGTGGCCATTATTGGCCGCCCAAATGTGGGAAAATCCACATTGCTCAATCATATTCTCGGCCAAAAGCTGTGTATTACCTCGCGTAAACCACAGACCACAAGACATACTTTATTGGGTATCAAAACGGAAGACGATCTGCAGATGATCTTTGTCGATACGCCCGGTATTCACACCAATCAAGAGCGCGCAATTAACCGAGTGATGAATCGATCAGCGGCCAGTGTTATCTCCGATGTTGATGTATTGGTGTTTGTAGTGGATCGTTTCGAATGGAGCGAGGCCGATGAATATGTGGCTAAGTACCTTTCCAATAGCACTGTGCCGGTGATTATTGCAGTGAATAAAGTCGATATGATTGAAGACAAAGAAGCTCTGTTGCCACATCTTAAATTCTTAGAAACCAAGGTTAATGCCGCTGATCTTATTCCGCTGTCTGCATTGCGCAGAACCAATTTAGATAAGCTGGAAGAAAAGATTAAGACTTATATGCCAGAGCGTATACATATGTTCCCTGAAGATCAGATCACTGATCGCAGCGAACGTTTTCTGGCTGCTGAAATTGTTCGTGAAAAAATCATGCGCCAACTGGGAGCAGAGGTTCCCTATCAGGTGACAGTGGAAATTGAAGAGTTCCGTGCTGAAAAGAAGATCACCCATATTAGTGCGTTAATTCTGGTTGAGCGCGATGGGCAGAAAAAAATTATTATCGGCAGCAATGGTGAGCGTATCAAGAAAATTGGCGAACAGGCGCGTGCCGATATAGAGAGCTTGCTGGATTGCAAAGTTATGCTTAGAACCTGGGTCAAGGTTCGCAGTGGCTGGTCAGATGACGAGCGTGCACTGCGAAGTCTTGGCTATATGGACGACTAAAAAACAGTGCGGGTCGATGCTGAAGCAGGGTTTTTGCTGCACGCCACACCCTATCGGGAAACGAGCCTGCTAGTCGATCTGTTTAGTAAAAATCATGGTCGTATTCGCTGTGTGGCCAAGGGCTTTCGCAAACCCAATAAGCGCGGTATCAGCCGCGTCATATTTCCCTATACCGAGCATCAATTTAGCTGGCAGGGGCGCGGTGAATTAAAAACGCTGACTAGTGCCGATTGCAATCAGGCACCGGCATTTTTACAGCAGGAATGTCTGTTTACTGGTCTCTATGTAAATGAACTGCTGTTCCGTCTGCTGCATGAACATGATCCCCACGAATACCTCTATCAAAAGTACAGTGAGTTTATGTTACAGCTGGCCAGCGCAGGGCCAAGCGAACCTATGTTACGCCAGCTGGAGATGACCCTACTCGATGAGTTGGGCTATGGTTTGGTACTGGACTCTGAAGCACTCGGTGGTGCGCCACTATTGGCAGATAAGCTCTATCAGTATGTTCCTGAACAGGGTCTTATTGCAGCAATCAATCAGCATCGACAGCCGCTTGGGACCTATAGAGGTGAAGATATTATGGCCCTTATGCAGGGTAATTTTAGTCAGCGCTCGGTGCTCAAAACCGCCAAGCAACTACTGCGTGGCGTGATAGACTTTTACCTTGGCGGTCGACAACTTCACAGTCGTGAGCTGTATCGGCAGCACCTGCTGTCGAGCGCGCCTCAACAGGAGCAAAACAGATAATGGTCAAAGGAATAGGTACAGATATCGTCGATATTAAGCGTATGGTTAAGGTGCTTGAACGTCAGGGCGATAAATTTGTTCAGCGGATCCTAACCATAGCCGAACAGCGAGAATTTGCCCGTCTCAATAATAGCCCAGCTTTTTTAGCTAAGCGTTTTGCCGCCAAAGAGGCTGTGGCCAAAGCGTTGGGTACAGGCATTGGTAATGGCGTCAGTTTTCAAGATATGAATGTGACCAATAATGATAGAGGCGCGCCTGCGGTAGAGCTTTCCGCAGGGGCTGCCGAGGTGATGCATGACTGTGGTGCCAGCGAGGTGTTACTCAGTATCGCCGATGAGGCAGACTACGCATTGGCTTACGCGATTCTCTGCTAGCCCTTAGATAAAATAGTTATTTGATATAGCAGACGCAAAGAGGCGTTCAATGGAGGCTTCAGGCACAATACCCTGCCTAGTTTATAGGCTGTAAAAGGCATCAGTATGGATTACCCAACAATTGATCAGTGCATTGGAAACACCCGCATGGTGCGGTTACAGCGTATGCCTGGTAATACCAGCAATACTATTTTGGCCAAGCTCGAGGGTGATAACCCCGCGGGCAGCGTCAAAGATCGTCCGGCGCTCAGTATGATTGCCAAGGCCGAGGATCGGGGTGATATTACCCCCGGTGATCGCCTTATTGAGGCCACCAGTGGTAATACAGGTATCGCCTTGGCCATGGTTGCTGCGATGAAAGGCTATAGTATGACTTTGATTATGCCTGACAACGCCACCGATGAGCGCAAGTGGGCCATGACCGCCTATGGTGCAGAGCTTATTGAGGTGAATCAGAGCGAAGGTATGGAAGGCGCAAGGGATCTAGCTCAGAAAATGCAGCAGCAGGGCTTGGGGACTGTGTTGGATCAGTTTAATAATCTCGATAACCCACTTTCTCATTATGAGGGTACGGGCCCAGAAATTTGGCGCGATACTCAGGGTACCGTTACCCACTTTGTCAGTTCTATGGGTACTACAGGGACCATTATGGGTACATCTGCGTTTTTAAAAACCCAGAATCCAGATATTCAAATCATTGGTCTGCAGCCAGAAGATGGTGCCTCTATTCCCGGTATTCGACGCTGGCCGCAAGCCTATATGCCAGGTATTTTTGATGCGGCTAAGGTTGATCAAATTATGGATATCTCGCAGGCAGATGCTGAGAATGCCATGCGTCGTTTAGCGCGAGAAGAGGGCATCTTCTGCGGTGTTTCCGCTGGTGGTTCCGTTGCCGCGGCGCTAAACCTTAGCCAACAGTTAGAAAATGCCACTATTGTGGCAGTGATTTGCGACCGTGGTGATCGCTATCTATCTTCAGGTGTTTACAGCTAATGAGCAGCTACAGCATCGATGACCTGCGCTACCTGATGTTACGCCTGCGTGATCCGCAGACTGGCTGCCCTTGGGATATTAAGCAGAGTTACAAAACCATTGCCCCGCACAGTGTTGAAGAAGTGTATGAAGTTATTGACGCCATCGAATGCGGTAATCTTGAGCACCTTAGCGAGGAGCTGGGCGACCTGCTATTTCAAATTATTTTTTACAGCCAGCTGGGTGCAGAGGAAGGTTCTTTTGATTGGGACAGCATTGTAAATGGTATTACGGATAAATTAATCAGACGACATCCCCATGTATTCCCCGATGGCACATTGCAGTCGCGCAGATCGGCTGATGCAGTATTTGATACCAGAGCAATCAATAAGAAGTGGGACGCGCTTAAACGGCAAGAGCGACAAGAGAAAGGTGAGGGCGGAATTCTGGCTGACATCCCCGTGGCACTGCCTGCATTGAGCCGCGGCTATAAGTTACAAAAACGTGCATCCTCAGTCGGTTTTGATTGGACCGACCCCAAAGATGTGCTGGCTAAAGTCAAAGAAGAGATTGCGGAACTTGAGGTAGAAATCGCCAGGGGTGATCGAGCTGCAATGGAAGATGAAATGGGCGATTTACTGTTTAGCTGCGTCAATCTTGCACGCCATCTATCGGTAGATCCAGAGACGGCTATGCGCTTATCAAGTAATAAATTTAAGCGCCGATTTGAAGCCATGGAATTCCTAGCTGCAGGCAAAGATTTCAATCGTATGAACAGCGCCGAATTGGAATTGCTGTGGGCCCAAGTTAAGGCTGCAGAATAACCTTAAGAAATGCCAGATATAGGTATACGTACCTGAACATTGCCTGTGGCTAGGCTTGTCTGGTATATCCAAACCCTGTATGGTGGCCGGCCATTTTAGGAATGGCTAGTCGGGGGTTTACAAACTATTCTCTCAACTCGCAAGATCAATTTATTCAAGGAACAGCATTAATGAGACTGATTCTATTAGGGCCTCCTGGTGCAGGCAAAGGCACACAGGCACAGTTTATTACTGAGAAATATGGCGTACCACAAATCTCAACCGGCGATATGTTGCGTGCCGCTGTAAAAGCGGGGAGTGATTTAGGTGTGCAGGTCAAAGGCGTTATGGACTCCGGCGGTCTGGTGTCGGACGATCTTATTATTGCCTTGGTCAAAGAGCGTATCCAGCAGTCGGATTGTGACAACGGTTTTTTGTTTGATGGTTTCCCACGTACAATTCCCCAGGCTGAAGCATTAGTTGAGGCCGGTGTTGATATTGAATTTGTTATTGAAATCTCTGTAGCAGATGAAGAGATTGTGTCGCGTCTGAGTGGCCGTCGGGTTCATGAGGGTTCTGGCCGCGTCTATCACGTGCAGCACAATCCGCCAGTAGTTGCCGATGTGGATAATGAAACTGGCGAGCCTTTAGTGCAGCGAGTGGATGATCAGGAATCAACTGTGCGAAATCGTCTCAATGTTTATCATGAACAAACTATGCCTTTGGTAAAGTTTTATACTGACCTCGCAAACTCTAAAAATACTGCTCCTGTGTTTGCATCTATAGATGGCTTAGGCCAGCTCAATGATGTGCAATCGAGAATTGTTGCTGTACTAGGAGAGTAAATTTAACTTTTAAAATTCTGTTAAATCTCAACAAAAAACTTCAAAAGTCTTCAATAAACCCATAAAAGAGCCTAAATAGTACCTTTTTGTGGGTTATTGCGCCTTAAAGGTTGCTAAAGTAAATAGCTGGCGATTAAAATTCTCATCTGAAAGTTTCGGTAAATTAAATTCATCTTATTTTAGCTTATCATTAGCGAGCCCACGGAGAGTCAAAGTGAAAAAACCTGCCAAGAAAAAAATTGTAAAGAAAGCAGCGGCCAAAAAAGTCGTTAAGATTACTGCAGCACAAAAAGCTGGTGTGAAAGTGACTGCAGCGCAAACTAAACTTACCGCTCAGGGTAAAAAATTAGCTGCTACTCGTTCAAAGATTGCTGGCGCTAAAGCAAAGCTAGCTGCCAAAGCTTCACCTGCAACACGTAGAGCCCTTGCTTCAGCTCGCAAAGAATTTAAAACTAACAATACTAAGTTCAAATCTATGCAGAATGATGTCAAGGCGGCTAAGAGTGCATTGCGTTTGGCTCAGGTTGCTGATGCATTGGCTGCGTCAGAAGCGGCGTCTAAAGCAGGCCTGGCAGCTACTGAAGCAAAACTGAATGCGAAAGTAGCATCTGACCTAGCTGCGGCTGTTAAAAAGTTTGAGCAGCGTTGGACTAAAGTTCGTGCCGCACAGAACGCTAAGAAAATTAAAGCTGCAGCCAAAAAGCTGGCTGCTAAATTAAAAGCTGCTGAGAAAAAAGCTGCAGCTAAAGCTAAAGCCGAAGTCACTAAGGCAAATGCTAAGCCAAAGGCAAAGAAGCCAGTTAAAAAGAAAGTTGCAACTAAGAAGGTAGCGGCTAAAAAGCCAGTAGCTAA